>SXGU01221612.1_pt1 | contig 20505 bp, 22 predicted proteins | sample 3174531 | NCBI WGS metagenome assembly SXGU01 (sample SAMN11356863, study PRJNA531348) | freshwater metagenome | isolation source: freshwater sample F1-140 | place: China: Fuxian Lake, Yuxi | collected 2017-12-25 | reverse complement strand
TTGGTCACCACACGCTCGGCTTCGCTGGTTGCTGCAACCACGGTGCCGCCCGGGCACATGCAAAAGCTGTACACACCGCGACCGTTGTGTGCGTGGTGAACCAGCTTGTAGTCGGCAGCACCTAAGAGCGGGTGACCCGCGTGGCGGCCCCAGCGGGCGCGGTCGATGATGCTTTGGGGATGTTCAATGCGAAAGCCCACAGAGAAGGGCTTGGCTTGCATCGCCACACCGCGGCGGTACAACATGGCAAAGGTATCGCGGGCACTGTGTCCCAGCGCTATCACGACATGGCTAGCCTCTAGCGTATGGGTTTTTCCGCTTTCTAAATCCAGCACTTTGAGCCCGCGCATGACCAAGCCGCCATGGGCCTCAGTCAGGTCAAGATCAATCACGCGTTGACCAAAACGCACCTCACCTCCGAGTGCAATGATCTGAGCCCGCAGGTTTTCTACGACCTTCACCAATTTAAAGGTTCCGATGTGGGGATGGGCCTCAACCAAAATATCAGCAGGCGCGCCGGCGTTAACCAACTCATTCATGACCTTGCGGCCCAAATAGCGCGGGTCTTTGATTTGGCTCCACAGCTTGCCGTCTGAAAAAGTCCCTGCGCCGCCTTCGCCAAACTGCACATTGCTCTCTGGATGCAAGGTGCTCTTGCGCCATAAATCCCAAGTGTCTTTGGTGCGCTGTCGCACCGACGGACCGCGCTCCAGAACAATCGGTTTGAAGCCCATTTGCGCCAACAGAAGAGCCGCAAAAATACCACACGGTCCAAAGCCCACAACGACAGGGCGAGGCAGGTGCTGTGTGGAGGCCTGTGCTACCAAGGTGTAAGTCATGTCGGGGGTCGGGCCGATATGCGGATGATTCGCAAAGCGGGTAAGCAACTGCGCTTCCATTGAGGCATCCAGTCGGATATCGACAATAAACACCGCCAATATTTCCGCCTTACGCGCATCAAAACTGCGTTTGAAAACGCGCAGACTATGGATAGCCTCGGGGGCAATTCCAAGCGCGTGGCATGCAAGCGCAGTCAGCGCAGCAACCGGATGGGCCAACGGTTCGCGGTCTTTGTCGGTTTCGCTTGGCGCATCGGACGCGCGACGAACGTCAAGGGGCAAGGCGGTGAGCGGGAGTTTGAGTTCAGTGATGCGCAACATGGAGGGCTCGTAGTTATCAAGCAACTCCGGGATGATACGTTGAGTTACATGTTCACTGGAATCTCCGCTCCCTTACCTATGTTGAAGGTTTGCGTCTGGCGCGGCGTCTTATTTGGACCCATCCAACAATTAACACGACCAGCACCAAAGCAACCCATGGCGCAATCGTTTGAAGTTTGGGAATGAGAAAGTGCTGAATACCAAACCGAAGCCCATTTTTTTGAAGATCAAAATCTTTGGGGATAGGTAAAACACCGTTGGCTTGGGCGTAGGCTTCGTAATCCGCAAGCATCGTTTTGAAGCGTTCGGGCTCGGTGGCTGCGATATCGCGTACTTCGCCCGGATCGGAGAGCAGGTGATACAAGCGCCATTGCCCATCGCCCAAAGGCGCGATGTTTTTTACCAGTTTGTAGTCACCTTTGAATAAAGCGGCGGAGCCTGCCAATTCATACCCAATGGGTTGATCTGCCGAGTGAACGGTTTTAACTTGACCCAAGAGCATCGGAAGCATGCTACGCCCGATTAGGGGTTCGACTGCTTTGCCTTGGTAGTTGCCTTGGTGGTTAGGGAAGCCAACGGCCTCAAGCAAGGTTGGGACAATGTCGGTGACGTGGGTGAATGCCAAAGACAGATGGTCTTTGGTCATTCCGGGAATGCCGCTGATGACTAAGGGCACGCGCAGGCCGCCTTCGCCAGCGAAATATTTGTACCCTTGCAGAGGCGACACCGTGGCGCTGGCCCAGCTTGGCCCGTTGGCTGCGAAAGTACCTTTACCGCCAAGCGCTTGCGCTTGGGTGTCGTAATTCATGCGAACGTAGGCTCGGGATGCAGCGATATTCAAAGGGTCGGCGGGGTCAGAGCCGTTGTCTGATAAAAATACAAAAACGGTGTTGTCAAATTGACCACGGGCTTTGAGGTGAGACACCAAGCGGCCGATTTCATGGTCCATGGCTTCGGCCATCGCGGCATAAACCTCCATGTGTTTCGCATGCTCGCGTTTCTCATTTGCGCTTAGCGTATTCCAGTCCAAGGTACTGGCCAAGCTCACCATCGGGCTGCCTTTGGGGATGAGGCCCAATGCGGCAGCACGGGCATGACGTTCCTGTCGCAACACCGCCCAACCCGCGTCATAGCGGCCTTTGTATTTATCTACGAGCGCCTTGGGTGCTTGCAGGGGAATGTGGTTGGCTTGAAAACCAATATAGGTAAAAAAAGGTTTTCCGTCGGCCCGACCCGCGTCGATGAAGTCAATGGCTTTGTCTACAAACAAAGTGGATGAGTAAAAGTCTTTGGGTAACTGAACTTCTTTGTCTTGCTCAAACCAATAGGCTTTGTCGTAAAGCATCATGTAGGTGCGGTTTTCCCAATTGTCTGAGCCGCTATCGGCTTGAATAAAGGAGCGCTCAAAGCCACGTTTGCCTGGCAAGGTCGCAGGTGTTTTTCCTAAATGCCATTTGCCAGTGATGTAGGTGTGGTAACCCCGGTCTTTTAGTAAGGTGGCCAAGGTAACCGCGCGGTCGTTGAGTACGCCTTCATAGCCCGGCTTGCCTTCGTGGGCTGCCGGCGTGGTTTCGGGCATATTGCCAACTCCGTTGCGGTGGTTGTCAACGCCGGTCAGCAACATGGCGCGTGTGGGCGAGCAAACGGATGCGGTATGAAAATTTGAAAATTTAGCCCCTTGCTTGGCTAGCGCATCTAGATGCGGCGTTGAAATTTCACTGCCATAGGCCCCCACGTCGGTAAAGCCCCAGTCATCGGCCACCAAAACAACGAAATTTGGCGGAGCTTTGGGGCTTGAAGCTTGGGCGACCATCCCAAGATAAAAAAACCACAAGGCAAAGAAAGCCATGGGTCGACGAACGAAAACGTTGCTCATGACATCTGCTTTTGAATGAAAGTGGCCGTTGCTTTTAAGGCCTCGCGCCCTTCAGGAAGAAAGCGCGCCATCACTGGAAAAGCATGTGGGGGCTTATCCCACTCCAGCAGTTCAGCGCGGCCGCCTTGGGTGGTAATTTTTTCATAGAGTTGTCGTGCGTCATCGCGCAAAACCTCAACCTTGCTCGCAATGATGAGGCATGGCGGCAAGTCGGTCACCTTACCCCGCAACGGAGACATTCTCGGATGGTCCAGCGGCAAGTCAGAGGCATACAAAAGCGCAAACTCATCGAGTATTTGAGTGTTGAGCATCGCATCATGGTGTGCATTCGAGCTGCAACTCGGACTGTTGTTTTGCAAATCAAGCCAAGGTGAAAATAACACCAAGGCTTTAGGCGCAGGAAGTTGGGTATCACGAATGGCTTGCGCTGTGGCAAGCGTGATATTCCCACCCGCACTGTCGCCAGCTAAGCACAGTCGGCTCGCGGAAATCCCTTGAGCTAACAGCCCACGGTAGACCGTGAGGGCGTCGTCTAATCCAGCAGGGAACCGATGCTCGGGTGCCAAACGGTAGTCCACCATAAGCATCGTGACATTGGCTTTGTCGCACAACATGGCGGCCATGTCCCGGTGGCTGTTTAGGCTGCCTGCAACAAAACCGCCACCGTGAAAATAAACGCAGATGGGGAGATGGGATGGGTTGGAATTTCTTTCATGCGTAATCCATTCCACCTTCACGCCGGCAAGGAGGTCGGGTCGAACTTGAATGGATTTTTTAACCCGGCTGCGATCGACCGCCAATAATTTGCGATTGCGAAGAAAGCGCTGCTGGGGGTCCAATCGCATGGCTGAGGTCTGAGCGGCGCGAAAGATCGCATTGAGCGCCATATTTTGAATACTCATAGTGCAGTCTCTATTAAAAATTCATGGGAATGAAATCGGGCTAATTTCCAACGCATATAAAAAGTGGTCCAAGGCCAATTGGTGCTGTTGCGCCCATTTTTGTCAATAAAGTAACTGCTGCATCCGCTGTTCCAGACGGTGTCTTTGAGTGCGACTTGGACTTGCGTGTTGTATTTTGTAAAACGCAAAGGGTTCACAGCGATCGTACGGAGTTTCTTCTTTTGCGCTGCCTTGAGCGCGGAGGCAATGAATTGAAGCTGCGCTTCAATGATGACAAAGGCCGATGAAAACGTATACAAATTGGGCCCAAAGGTGAGAAATAAATTAGGACAGTCTTGCACCATGGTTCCGTAATACGCGCTGGCAGATCCGCCCCAGTGAGACGACAGGGTTTTTCCGCTGGCTCCCACAATACGTTTTGCAATCGGTGGATCAGCCACTTCAAAGCCTGTGGCAAACACAATGGCATCCACTTCGCAATGTTTGCCGTCGCTAGACAGCAAGCGGTTGCCTTGAATCTCAGCAATACCGGAGACCACCTGAACGTTAGGCTGCGCCAAAGCACGGTACCAAGTGTTGGACTGCAAAATGCGTTTGCAGCCGATAGAGTAGTCGGGCGTTACCTGGGAGCGCAGTTGCGGGTTTGGGATCCCACGGCGAATGTTTTTAAGGCCTGCGCTTTGCAGCCGTTTTAAAAAAAAAGGGTATTTGAGGCTGCTGTTGAGCATTTCAAACTGCAGGTACAGCAATCCTCGGAATAGGGTTTGCAGCAACGGGAATTTTTGGAATCGGGTTTGCCAGTTTTTAGAAATGGGCGCATCCATTTTGGGCAATACCCACGGCGCTGTGCGTTGAAACAAGGTGAGTTGCTTCACTTTTTTTTGCAACATGGGTAAAAACTGAATGGCTGATGCGCCTGAGCCAATCACCGCGACACGTTGCTGTTGAAAGTCGTATGCGTGGTCCCACTGTGAAGAATGAAATTGTCTTCCTGTAAAAGTCTCCATGCCTTTGATCTGCGGCGTAATGGGCACATGCATTGGCCCGCAAGCCATGATGACAAATGGTGCGGTGAATTGGCCTTGTGATGTTTCAAGCCGCCAGTGCTTCTCGTCATTTATCCACTGCGCCTGCAGCAACTCGGTATGAAGCTGAACGTGTGGCATGACTCCAAACTTATCAGCCGTGTCATGGGTGTATTGCTTAATTTGGCTTTGTTTGGCAAACAAGCGATCCCAAAACGGGTTGGGTGCAAAGGAATACGAATACAAGGCCGAGGGGACATCACAGCCGCAATCGGGGTAGCTGTTGTCACGCCAAACGCCGCCAATTTCTGTGGCCTTTTCTAGAACAACGAAGTCAATATCCAATTTTTTCAAGGTAATGGCCGCGCCGATTCCTGCGAACCCAGCGCCCACAATCACGACGGTGTACCGATGAGTTTTCTCCTCGGTTTCGCTCATCTTGAATCGTTTAAAAAATGCATTGGATTTATCTTAAAGGGTGTAGGGGTCGAAAAATGCGATGAAGTCACTTTTGAGACCAGATATTCTGTATCTGCACGTATGTTCGGTCATTGGATAATTTTTTAAGAGGGCAATGGTATGACAATGAACTTGGTATTGCGTAGTGACGCGGCTGGTATTACAACTTTGTCACTGAATCGACCCGATAAGCTCAATGCTTTAACACCCGACGTATTCGTGGCTTTGCGTTCGCATCTGGATGCGATTGCTAAAGATGCATCCGTGTCCTGCGTGGTACTCCAGGGTTCTGGTCGGGCGTTTTGCGCGGGCCACGACTTGGCTGTTATCGCCGAACATGCGCCAGCCCCGAGTGCACACTTTGAGGCCGAAACGATTGACGCCTTAGAGGCCTTGCCACAACCCACCATTGCGCGGCTACACGGTCACTGTTTTACAGGCGGTCTGGAGTTGGCATTGGGCTGTGATATTTTGATGGCCGCGGAGTCAACAAAACTGGGTGATACCCATGGCCAGTGGGGCTTGGCCCCGATTTGGGGAATGTCTGTGCGACTGCCTAGGCGCGTAGGTTTGTCACGTGCAAAGGAGTTGATGTTCACCAGTCGCCGGATCAACGCACGCACTGCAGCCGATATCGGACTTGTCGATTACTGTCTTGCCGACGATGCGTTAGATGCTGCGGTCCTGCGCTTGGGAGAAGAGATTGTGGCGAACTCGCGTGGCAGCAACCGCATTGCCAAGGCCTTGGTTTCAGCCGCGCAAGAAAGATATTGGCAAGACGCTTTGCAGTATGAGCGAGCCATGCCTTTTGGTATGCCAAACGATATGGCAGAGCGCATGGCTGCTGCCAGCCATCAAGCGGGTAAAAAACCTTCAATCGACAAATAGCGTTCACCGGTGTCGTAGTTGAAACCCAATACCTTGGCCCCTGGTGGCAGGTCAGGCAGCTTTTGGGCAATCGCAGCCAGTGTGGCGCCGCTTGAAATTCCAACCAACATGCCTTCTTCAGCAGCGCAGCGCCGTGCCATTTCACGCGCGGGTTCAGCTTCCACTTGGATCACGCCGTCCAGTAGTTGGGTATGCAAATTTTTAGGAATAAAGCCAGCGCCAATGCCTTGAATAGGATGGGGTGCGGGTGCGCCTCCGCTGATCACTGGGCTTTGGCTGGGTTCGACCGCAAACACTTGCAGCTTGGGCCAGTGGACTTTAAGGACTTGGGCAACCCCTGAAATGTGCCCGCCGGTGCCAACACCTGTGATGATGGCATCCAAGCCTTCCGGAAAGTCAGTCAAAATTTCTAACGCCGTGGTGCGGGTATGCACTTCTACATTGGCGGGGTTTTCAAACTGCTGGGGAATCCATGCGCCTGGCGTGGCATCTGCCAGTTCTTGGGCCCGAGCAATCGCACCTTTCATGCCTTTTTCTCGCGGAGTTAAATCAAAACTCGCACCGTAAGCCAACATCAAACGCCTGCGCTCAATCGACATACTATCGGGCATCACCAAAATTAACTTGTAACCTTTGACAGCGGCCACCATCGCCAAGCCCACGCCGGTGTTGCCCGAGGTGGGCTCAATGATGGTGGCGCCGGGTTGGAGGACGCCACTTTTTTCAGCCGCCTCCACCATCGCAAAAGCAATGCGGTCTTTGATAGAGCCGCCCGGGTTGCTGCGTTCGGATTTGATCCACACGTTATGTCCCGCACCAAAGAGGCGGTTGATACGAATATGAGGGGTGTTACCGATGGTTTGCAATATGGTGTCAGCGCGCATGGAAGTCTCCGGTGAAGAAGGGTGTGAAAGGAAGGGTGGGACTATTTTGAATCCAAAATACGCACGGATGGGTTATATCGATATTCCATTTGGCTCTCACCGATAATTCAATGGTGAAGCTCGCTAGACCACCGCTGGTGCAATTCTGGAAACAGAGCACTGGAGGAACGTCCGGACTGCATAGGGCGGCGTAGCAGCTAACAGCTGTCCACCCAAGCGGTGCCCGTAAGGGCGCAGCCCAAGGTGAGGATTAGAGCAACAGAGACGAGCCGATTAAGTTCGGGTGAAACGGGCAATCTCTACGCGCAGCAATACCAAGTAGGCCAACGCAAAGCGCGGCGGTTCGCCGCAGCGCCATGACCGGGGCCCCCGGAGTTGGCGGGTAGGTAGCATCGAGCCGTTGGGTGACCAGCGGCCCAGAGTAATGGTGGTCACACTCCAGGGAGACTTGGTGTGCACAGAATCCGGCTTATCGGCGAGCTTCACACTTTTATGCCGCCAAGCGCTCTGCGTCTTGAGCGATGCGCGGGCGCAGGTGGGTCAGCATGTCATTGACCATGGCATCCAAATCAAACTCAGCCTTCCAGCCCCAGTCTTTTTGTGCCGCCTGGTCATCTATCGATTGGGGCCAACTGTCAGCGATGGCTTGACGAAAGTCGGGGGCGTAGTCGATGGTGAAACCTGGCACAGAGCGACCAATCGCCTGAGCGATTTGCGCCGGAGTGAAGCTCAGTCCTGCCAAGTTATATGCACTGCGCTCATGAACAGACGCTGCGGGCGCGTCCATCAGTTCCAGCGTAGCGCGAATCGCATCGCGCATGTACATCATGGGCAGTGCCGTATCGGCGCTTAAAAAACTGGTGTAGTGGCCGCTTAAAAGCGCGGCGTGAAAAATCTCAACAGCGTAGTCGGTGGTGCCGCCTCCGGGCGGCGTTTTCCAGCTGATGAGGCCCGGGTAGCGCAGGCTGCGAACATCGACACCGTGGTTGCGGTGGTACCACGCGCACCAACCTTCGCCGGCTAATTTAGAAAGTCCATAGACGCTGGTAGGGTCCATCACGCAGCGTTGGGGCGTCATGCTTTTCGGGCTGTTGGGGCCAAAAGCGGCAATAGAACTCGGCCAAAACACCCGCAAACTGTGCGTGCGAGCCAATTCCAAAACATGCAGCAAGCTCTTCATGTTGAGATCCCAGGCCCAGCCGGGGAGCTGTTCGCCACGGGCCGAGAGAGCAGCAGCCAAGAGGTAAATCTGGGTCACGTGGTGCGCTTCGACGGCTGCTTTGATCGCATCACCATCGGTGGCATCCAGGGCCAAGTGGCGAACGCCAAGCGCCATATTCTCAGCGCGGCCTTGTGCAGCAATGTCGCTGGTAATGACCGATTGCGCACCGTAACGCTGCGCCAGAGCCTGGGTCAGTTCTGAGCCAATTTGTCCGTTGGCACCGATGATCAAAATTTTTGGTGTGTTCATATGTTTCTTTATTGAATGATCCCGAGTTCGCGGCCAGCTTTGGCAAAGGCTGCAACTGCAAATTCCAAATCAGCGCGGGTGTGTGCTGCGCTCATCTGAACTCGGATACGGGCCTGCCCTTTGGGAACCACGGGAAAGAAAAACCCGACCACATAGACCCCGAGTTTGAGCAAGCGCGCTGCGAGTTGTTGAGCTAGAACGGCATCCATCACCATGATCGGAACAATCGGATGCTCCCCTGGTTTGATGGAAAAACCGGCTTGGGCAATCGCCTCTCGGAAATAGCGGGTGTTGTCCGCCAAGGTATCGCGTAGCGCCGTGGATTGCTCAAGTAAATCTAATACCGCAATCGAGGCGCCCACGATCATGGGCGCTACGGTGTTGGAAAAAAGGTACGGCCGCGAGCGTTGGCGCAGCATGTCAATCACTTCGCGCCGCCCACTGGTGAACCCGCCTGAGGCGCCGCCTAAGCCTTTGCCCAGGGTGCCCGTGATGATGTCTATTTTTCCAAACACGCCGCAGTGCTCGTGGGTGCCGCGCCCCGTGGCGCCCATGAATCCACTGGCGTGGCACTCGTCCACACCCAGCAACGCACCGTATTGGTCGCACAAAGTACGCATCACATCCAACTGTGCAATCGTTCCGTCCATGGAGAAAACGCCGTCAGTAAACACCAAGCTAAAACGCGATCCATCCGCTTTGGCTTCACGCAAACAGCGCTCCAAGTCTTGCATATTGTTGTGCTCATACCGGTAGCGCTTGGCTTTGCATAAGCGGATTCCGTCAATGATGGAAGCGTGGTTGAGCGCGTCGCTGATGATGGCGTCTTCTTCACCCAACAGCGGCTCAAATAAGCCACCATTGGCATCAAATGCGGCTGCGTAAAGAATGGTGTCTTCGGTGCCTAAGAATCGCGAAAGACGGGCTTCTAAAGTTTTGTGGAGATCTTGGGTGCCGCAAATAAAGCGTACTGAACTCAGACCGTAGCCGTGCGTGCGCAGAGCCTCATGGGCCGCCTCCATCACTGCGGGATGAGATGACAAACCCAAATAGTTGTTGGCGCATAAATTCAAAACTTCGCGGCGGCTGCCGTCTTGCAAGGTGGTTGTAATGTGCGCGCTTTGCGAGCTATTGATAACGCGCTCGGTTTTGTATAAACCTGCTGTGCGAATCGCATCAAGCTCTTGGGCCAAGTGGGTGTAAAAGGGCGTTGCGGTTGTCATAACAATCTTTCGAGGTCAGTGGGGCACAATGCGCTGGAATAGGTTTCACTGGAAATCAGTGCTGTGCAGTATATCGAACAATATCCACTATAAAGGAATTATTTTGGCAACTCGCATTCCTAAAAATACACCTCTTGCAGCCTCACGCGGGGCAACTGCCGAGCCTCCTCGGGTGGGCGATACCTTGGCCGCCTTGCGCCAAACCCGAGCGCTGTCTTTAGACGAGTTGTCGCGCAAGGCGGGGGTATCGAAATCGATGCTGTCGCAAATTGAACGCGCCCAAGCCAACCCGACGGTGGCCGTGGTGTGGCGCTTGGCCAATGCTTTGGGTGTGCCTTTAGCAGATTTGCTCGACAGTGCGCCCACGGTTCAAGCCCCAGCCATCGGTTTTCTTTCAGCCCACGCCACGCCCGCCTTGCGGAGTCCGGACGGTTTGTGTGATTTGCGTATCCTCGGGCCCATCGAGCTGGCGGGCCAATTTGAGTGGTACACGCTGAGCGTCGGAGCTGGCGGCGCTTTAGAGTCCAGCGCCCATGAAGACGGAACCCGCGAACACCTGACAGTACAAAGCGGCGCTTTAGAGGTCCATTGCGCTGACGAAGTTCAGCGCCTTAAAGCCGGAGAAACAGCGCGTTACTGCGCCGACCGCCCGCACGCGATTCGCAATCTGGGTAAAACCGCAGCTACGGCTTGGTTGGTGGTGGTCCACCCGGCCTAAGCCTCAAAACCGCTCGTGATCTGCCAAGTACCGCCACTGACCGATATCGGTATCGCCCAAACCCACCCGGCCCAAACGAATACGGCGCATCGCAGTTATTTCTAGCCCTGCCAATTCACACACGTAGGCCGCGAGACCGGGGTGTGCGCCTTTCACGGCCAAACGCAATTTGCTTCCCTGCGGGCCCGAGCTGCCAACGCTGACTTTGGTTTGGGGCAGGTTGTGGCGCGGGTCGCGCAGCGCCCGCTCGATCGGCGTGAGTTGCTCTGGGCTGACTTCGCCTTGTACATCGATGATGAATTCATGCTCCATTACGCCCATATCTTCCACCAGCTTACGTTGGGTGCGCCAGTCTTGGGTAAACACCAGCAAGCCGCTGGCACCAGTCTCAAGCGACATGCTGGCTTCGAGTTGTTGGAAATGGCGTTTCAAAACACGCATCTCTGATGGATCGTTGGGGCTGCGGTGATCGGGCGTAAGAAGACTCAGAGCGTTTTGAATTTTGGGTTTTTTGCCTTTGTAATGGGGGCTGGGGATGGGCTCGTCGCCCACGCCATCGAGCCATCCGCTGGGTTTGTTCACGATCAAGGTGATGGCGTTTAAGTTGAGCAGGCTGGCATCGGCTTCAAAGGTGATGCTGTGGTCTACCACCCGAAACTGCGGCTCTTCTACAACCGCACCATTGACTTGGACAAAACCGCTTTCGATATAACGCTCCGCTTCGCTGCGCGAGCAGCCGCGCATTTGCGCAACCCGTTTGGCAAGGCGTTCGCCTTCGGTGGTGGGTGCTTTGGAGATCATGGGTGGGAATGATTCATTTGCAGCATTTGAATGCGCTCGACATGGGCAAGCAAGGAGCGTTTGGCCACGGGCCAAAGCCGTGGGTTCACATCGTCATAGGCCAGCGGCAGCCATTGGTCCGGATCGCCTGCAGGGTTGGCGCTCATTACTGCGGCAATCTTTGCCTCGCGCATGAGACGGTGGGCTTTAAGGTGCCCAATCGCCTCTAAAGCATTAGGCAGCGCGTGGCCGTGGGCAGGAAAAATATATTCGGCATGGTGTTCAACACAAGCGTTGTTAAGGACATCCAAAGAATCCAAGTAATCCGCCATATTGCCGTCGGGCGGGTCAATCACGGTAGTGCTTCCGTTGAGGATGTGATCGCCAGAAAACAAAATCCCGTCTTCGCGCAACAGCAAGCAGACATGGTTGGCAGCGTGGCCTGGCGTGTGAATCACTTGCAAGGTATGGCTGTCAGAAGTGGCTCTCAAATCGCCTGGGCGCAGCGTCAATTCTTCGCCGTGGAAAACCGCTCTGTCGGGAATAAATTGGCTGTTTGCTCGTGCCGTTGGTGCAGAGGCCATTCCCATGATGGGCGGAACTTTGGCGCCTGATTGAAAGCATAGGTTTTGCAGTGGCAAAGCCCCCGGCGAGTGGTCTGCATGGGAATGGGTGCAGACAATCCAATGAATATTGCCGCCCGAACCATCGGGATGGGTGGCGGCTTGCCAAAGGCGCTGGATGTGGTCGACATCCGCTGGGCCGGGGTCAATCGCAATAAATCCAGTCAGCGGATCTCCCACCAAATAGCTATTGGTTCCTGGGCCTGTCATAAAACCGGGGTTGGGTGCGGTTAAACGCAACACGTTTCGCAAAAGCGCGACAGGTTCAAGCGTTTGCCAGTCGGTGGGCGTTGGAAGGGCGCCTAATTCGGGGTGGCGTTCGGGGTTAAGAATTTGCGAGTGTCGGGGCATGGCAGCATTTTGCAGCTAAAACACGCGAGTGGGCCTCGCCAGCCCCAGAACGGACGCCAGACACCTGATAATTGCAGCTATGCGAATTCAGTTCACCAAAATGCAAGGCGCCGGCAACGACTTTGTGGTTCTTGACGAAACCCAAGGGTCCTTGGGTTTGACGCCTGCGCATTACCGTTTTTTAGGCGACCGCCATTTTGGCGTAGGCGCAGACCAAATTTTGACAGTGCGACCCGCACCCAGCCCAGACCTTGATTTTGAATATGTGATTCACAACGCCGATGGGGCAGAGGTCGAGCAATGTGGCAACGGCGCGCGCTGTTTTGCGAAATTTGTGCGTGAGCAAGGGTTAAGTTCCAAAGACCGATTAAGGGTGAAAACCATGAAAGGCGTGATTGAGCCTGTCATCACTTTCGATGGCCGCGTGACGGTGAATATGGGAGCCCCCGAATTTCGCTTAGAGCAGATTCCATTTGACGCCTCTGGTCTGAACGCCAAAACGGTGGGAATTTGGAACGCCTGGCCTTTGGAACTTCAAAGTGCCGACGGTTTGGAATACACGGTAGATATTGCGGCCCTGTCGATGGGTAACCCGCATGCGGTGCAGCTTGTGGAAGATGTAGACACCGCGCCGGTAGAACAGCAAGGACCCTTGGTACAGCAGCATGCACGTTTTGTTCGTCAAGTGAACGCGGGCTTCATGCAAATCGTGAGCCGAACCCACATCCGATTGCGCGTGTTTGAGCGCGGTGTGGGCGAAACCTTGGCCTGCGGATCGGGCGCGTGTGCGGCGGTGGTTGCTGGTATTCGCTGGGGCTTGCTCGACGCCTGCGTCGATGTACACACCCGAGGCGGTTTGCTGAGTATTGCATGGGAGGGGGGAGATTCCCCTGTCATGATGACAGGGCCCGCCACCACGGTTTTTCGGGGTGAAATTGACATCCCAGACGCTTTGTAAGACTTGTATTTATTGAACGGAAACGCTATGAGCCAACTCACCGAAAAAACTTTGAATAACCCGATTACAGAAGAAGATATCGCCCATTATTTGGCTAATACCCCCGATTTTTTTGTTCGCCATTCGGAGCTCTTAGCTATGGTGCAATTGTCCAGTCCGCACAGCCACCGCGCGGTTAGTTTGCAAGAGCGTCAAGCTGAAATGTTACGTGAAAAAATCAAGATGTTAGAGGGGCGGCTGATGGAAATGATTCGCCATGGCAATGACAATATTCTGCTGTCTGACAAAGTGCTGCGCTGGGCTCGCGGCTTGCTCTTGGTTCCTGCGCCGCACTCGCTGCCTGCACTCATTACGCACGAGATTGGTGCGCAATTTTCGGTTCCTCAAGTGGGCTTGCGTTTGTGGGGCTTAGACGCAGCCCACGGTCAAGCCGCGTTTACGCAAGGCGTATCGGAAGACGCTAAGTTATTTGCTGCGTCCTTAAAGGAGCCCTTTTGTGGTTTGAACACCGGTTTTGATGCGACCCAGTGGCTTGAAAATCCTGAAGCTGCGAGCTCACTGGCCTTGATTCCTTTGCGTAGCAGTGATGCTGGGGGTGCGGGTGAAATTTTCGGAATGCTAGTGTTGGCGTCCATGGATGCGCAGCGATTCCATAGCGGCATGGGGACGGACTTTTTATCTCGCATTGGTGAAGTCGCCAGCGCCGCTTTAGGGCGCTTGCGCTAAATTCAAATCAGGACCGCATTGTGTCCTTCATCGCGACCGATGGCGAACTGATTGAGCGTTATTTAGAGCACGTTCGCGTTGAAAAACGCTTAGCCCAACGCACCGTCGAACTTTACGCCTTAGACCTTACCAAGTTGCAAAATTTCGCCAGTGTAAGCAGCGCGGCGTCCGGCCGTGGCTTGGCCTTGGTGGAGGTGAAAAACAACCATATCCGCCGCTGGGTTGCTAGCATGCACAGCGGCGGTCGCAGCGGTCGCGGCATTGCACTTATTTTGAGTGGTTGGCGGGGCTTTTATGCTTGGTTAGGCCGCCAAGGTTTGGTGCCAAGCAACCCGGTTCAAGATGTGCGCTCTCCTAAAGCCCCAAAGCCCTTACCCAAAGCTTTGGGCGTGGACGATGCGGTGCACTTTGCCGACTTTCAAAGCGAAGACAGTGCGTGGTTTGAGGCGCGTGATGCGGCGATGGTGGAGTTGTTGTATGGCAGCGGTTTGCGGGTGGGTGAGTTGGTGGGCTTGGACGTGGTGGCCAGTGCGCAGGCCAAAGGTTGGATTGATATGCAAAGCGCACAGGCCCATGTGTTGGGTAAAGGCTCCAAGCGCCGTAGCGTTCCTGTAGGTAGTACAGCCATCACAGCGCTCGAGCGCTGGATGGAGTTACGCGGCCCTTCGGGGCTTTCTACGGCAGCGCCGGTTCAAGTCAATGAAGCCAACGCAAGCGTCGCGTTGTTCCAAGGGCGGGGCGGAACCCGCCTCAGCGCGCAATCCGTATGGCAGCGTTTGCAGCGTCGAAGTTTGCAAGCGGGAATGGCGACACCGGTACATCCGCATATGCTGCGCCACTCTTTTGCCAGCCATGTTTTGCAGTCCAGCAGCGATCTTCGCGGTGTCCAGGAGCTTTTAGGCCACGCCAATATCAGCACCACTCAGGTCTATACCCGCCTTGATTTTCAGCATTTAGCCAAAGCTTATGATGCCGCGCATCCGCGTGCCAAGTCCAATCCCAAGCCCAAGGGGTAACAATATCCCCTATGAAAACGATCAAACTCCGTGCTGGCAAAGAGCGCTCTTTGCTGCGCCGTCATCCTTGGATTTTTGAATCTGCCATTGAGCGCGGCGGCGGCGATAGCGGGGAAACGGTTCGCGTTGAAGGTTCGGACAGCCAATTTTTAGCTTGGGCGGCTTTCAGTCCCAATTCCAAAATTCGAGTTCGGGTCTGGAGTTTTGACGAAACCCAGCGCATAGACGCAGCGTTTTTTTCTGCAACCATTGCAAAAACTATTCAGGCCAGAACCCCAGACCACCCGACGACGATGACCTTTCCTGAGGGCGATTACCTCAAGGGCTTGGTGGTGATGCGAAAACTTTAGGTATGCCTATGCCGTACACCCTGTATTACTCCCCCGACAGTGCCAATATAGTCATACGAATGGTGCTTGAAGCACTGGCGGTGCCTTACCAAGCCATCGAGATTGACCGCACTGTGGACGGACAACGCAGCCCTGAGTTTTTGAAATTCAATCCGCAAGGTCTGCTGCCCGTATTGCTGGACCCCGCCCAAGACGCCCCCTTGTTTGAAACCGCTGCCATTCTTTTGCACTTGGCAGACCAACATGCTGCATTGCCTGTGCCAGACCCAAAACACCGTGGTGAATTGTTGAAGTGGCTTTTCTTTTTGTCTAATACCTTGCATGCGGACTTGCGGGTGCTGTTTTATTCCGACCGCTATGTTGCTGATGCTCAAGCTATTCCCGCTTTGCGCAAAGGAATGCATCAGCGGGTGCTTGCACATTTGGCATTGCTAGACAAACAGATTTCTAAAGGTGCCGGCGCGTGGCTTTTGGGAGAAAAACGCAGCGTCTGCGATTACTATTTAGCTGCCTGTGTCCGCTGGGCGCAGTTGTATCCACGAGGCGACACACTTGCCAAAAAAGACATTGAAACATTTCATGCGCTGATGGGTCTCATGCAAACCTTGGAAATGCGCTCTGAAGTTCAAAAAGCCTTTGCTGCCGAAGGTATCCATGGAAAAGTATTCACCATGCCAGACTATCCCACACGGGCAGTGGTGTGAATCGATTCCGTACGGTTCAAAGAAGCCTGACAATACGCCCATGAAAACGAAAAAGCCACGTGTTCCAGTACACAAGCATGGGCCCCAAATTCAACGCAGCCATGAGGTTCGAATTATTGGTGGCCTATGGAAACGAACGAAACTCAAAGTCGCTGACAAGCCAGGTCTGCGGCCCACCCCGGACCGCGTAAGGGAAACCTTGTTTAATTGGTTGGGCCAGGATATGCGGGGGTTGCGCTGCATGGACGTTTTTGCGGGAACGGGAGCGCTGGGGTTTGAGGCCGCTTCGCGCGGTGCTGCCGACGTGATCGTGGTGGAACAAGACAGCGCGTTGATTGATCAACTTAAAGCCACCCAAGCGCAATTAGAAGCCAGCCAGGTGCATGTTTTGCGCGGTGACGGTGTGGCATCTCTGCGCCAAGCGACGCCTGCGAGCTTGCATGTGATTTTTATTGACCCGCCTTTTGAGTCGGCACTCTATGAACCCGCGCTTGCAGCAGCGAGTCGCGCTGTGGCTTTGGACGGGTTTGTGTATTTAGAGTCCCCCACGGCTTGGAACGACGAACAACTTGCGCCTTTAGGTTTAGCGGTTCACCGATACCTCAAGGCCGGTGCGGTGCATGCCCACGTGTTAACGTCCGCGCTCGCGACCTGAATAGGAGTTTATCCATGTCATCTTCTACTATTGCTCTCTACCCTGGAACCTTTGATCCGATGACCTTGGGCCACCAAGACATCATTCGCCGAGCGTCTGCATTATTTGGAAAGGTGATTGTGGCCGTAGCGCAGGCACACCATAAAAAAACGCTATTCACCTTAGAAGAGCGGCTCGCTAGCGTGAGCGAAGTGGTTCAGCCTTTAGGCAATATCCAAGTGCTGCCATTCTCTGGACTGGTAACAGAGTTTGCTCTTCTTCATGGCGCAACGGTCATGGTGCGCGGGGTGCGCAGTGTGACGGATTTTGACTTCGAGAGCCAACTCGCTGGCATGAACCGGGCTTTGGCGCCCGAGCTAGATACTGTTTTTTTAACGCCCGATGCGCGTTACCAGCATATTTCGAGTACCTTGGTCAGAGAAATTGCGATGCTGCAAGGCGACGCCGCGCAATTTGTAGCTCCCTCGGTTTGGGCGCGAATCCTGACCAAAGTCCGAACGACACCTTGAAAGTTTTTTGATGGCTTTGATCATTACCGATGAATGCATCAACTGTGACGTCTGCGAGCCGGAGTGTCCTAACGATGCCATTTTTATGGGCCAAGAGATTTATGAAATTGACCCCCATAAATGCACGGAGTGTGTAGGGCATTTCGATGAGCCCCAGTGTGTGCAGGTCTGCCCGGTAGCGTGTATTCCGATTCACCCCGAATTCGTAGAAGACCGGGAAACGCTGTGGCAAAAATACCGCCGATTGCAATCGACTGCTGCGTCCTAAGGTGAGGCCTTCTTAGTCTGCGGGACTTGGCCTACGAAGGCGTCTAACTTCTCTTTGGTTTGAAGCTTGGGTTTTTTGGGAACGACCAATGGCTCTTTTTTAGGTTCTGGAAGTGTTTTGCTGGCCCGCTGAGCTGGCGCTGTTTTAGTCGCTTTTGCGTTTTTTTCAAGGCGTTTTATCTCTAGTTCTTTTCCCGCCGCTGCAGTTCGCTTGGTGGATGCGTCAGCTTGCGACTTTTGTGTCGAACTGCGTGCATCATCGGCTTTGACCGCCACCGCCTGGGGGCACGGCGTGTCGCTGTATTGGTTAGCGCATTTGTAAACAGCGGTCTGTGCCGATGCACTTCCTAGACAGGCGCAGAAAAAAATTAGTAAAACAGCGAAGCGGATTTTTCTCATGGCTTCTCTAAAGGCGTGAATTCGCTTTGGGGACGTTCTGGGGCCCCAAGTTCGGGCTTGGGAGGCACAGGCGGTTTAGGCCGAGGCGGTTTGCTGGTATGGATCAGCATCGTGGCTTTGGTCATATCCCCCGACCACAAAGCGGGCAGGGCTTTGAGGGATCTGTCGATACTTTGGTCTAAGGCAATCCGGTGATCAAGGGACGGTTTTTTCAAAACCCAGTTGGCAACCTCTAATTTATCTCCAGGGTGGCCAATGCCAAGGCGCAGACGCCAGTAGTCGCCGGTCGCGAGTTGGGCGTGAATATCGCGCAATCCGTTGTGGCCTGCATGGCCGCCGCCGAATTTGAGTTTGGCTTCGCCAGGCGCGAGGTCAAGCTCATCGTGAACTACCAAGACTTCTTCGGGTTTCACTTTAAAAAATCGGGCCAATGCGGACACCGACTTGCCCGAGAGGTTCATAAAGGTTTGGGGCTTGAGCAGCCAGACCGTCTCACCTTGCACCGTGGTACGGGCTACCAATGCATGGTAACTTTTGTCCATGGCCCAAGATACTTTGAGTTCGCGTGCGACCGCGTCCAAGAATAAAAATCCTGCGTTGTGACGGGTGTTTTCGTATTCGGGGCCAGGATTGCCAAGGCCTGCGATCAGTTTAATCATGGATGCGATGGTAGACGAAAAGTATGTTGCGCAAAGCAAAAAGGCCCGCCCCCATCACAGGGGCAGGCCTTTGAATTAGAAAAAGCCTGGGCTTATTTCTTGGCTTTGCCCTTAGCGGCGGGAGCTGCTGCGACCACGGGGGCTTCAACCACTTCTGCTGCGGGCGCGACCACGGAGACGATGACCGGGTTTTCTTTGCCACGGACTACGGCAGAGACGCCTTTTGGCAAGGTCAGATCTTTGGCGTGCAAAGAAGTGCCTTTCTTCAAAGCGCTCAAATCCACAGCGATGAACTCAGGCAAGTCGGCAGGCAGACAAGCCACTTCAAGTTCAGTCACCACGTGGTTAATCAAGCACGCATCCAACTTAACTGCAGGAGAGTTTTCTTCGCCGCTGAAGTGCAATGGCACTTTCATATGCAAAGTCGTATTGGCTTCGACGCGTTGAAAGTCGATATGCAAAATCAATTGTTTGAAGGGGTGCATTTGCACGTTGCGCAGCAATACTTTGCTTTCCGCACCGTTGAGTTCCATATCCAAGATAGATGCGTGGAACGCTTCTTTCTTGATGGCGTGCCACAACGCGTTGTGGTCAAGCTCAATATTCAAAGGCTCAGCGGTACCGCCGTAAACGATACCGGGTGTGCGACCTGTAATGCGGAGACGGCGGCTCGCACCCGTGCCCTGCTTAGCGCGCTCAAAAGCGACAAATTTCATAACTTACTCCTGAAAGAGTCCACCGCGACCAGTGTGACTCCAGTTTTAAAAAGAGGCCATTTGCCACAGAACGCGGCTCGGCCCCGGCTTTTTGTCCCGGTTAGAAAAGGTTATCTTGGTCCGAGAACAAACTCATAACCGACTCACCTTTGGCAATGCGCATGATCGTTTCAGCGATCAGCGGAGCTACGGTAAGTTGGCGAATTTTTTTACATTGGGACGCCGCATCACTGAGCGGAATCGTGTTGGTGACAACCACCTCATCCAAGGCATCACCATTGGCAATACGCTCAATGGCAGGACCTGAAAAAATGGGGTGGGTGCAATAGGCATACACTTTTTTAGCGCCACGCGCCTTGAGCACTTCTGCGGCTTTGACCAAGGTGCCAGCCGTGTCAATCATGTCATCCATGACAACGCAGTTGCGGCCTTCAATCTCGCCAATAACGTGCATCACTTCACTCACATTGGCTTTAGGGCGACGTTTGTCAATGATGGCGAGGTCGCAGTTGAGTTGTTTGGCAAGCGCTCGCGCCCGCACCACGCCGCCAACGTCTGGGGACACCACAATCAAGTCTTCGTAGTTCTTTTGGCGCAAGTCACCTAAAAGCACCGGGGAGGCATAAATGTTGTCAACGGGAATATCGAAAAAGCCCTGGATCTGATCGGCATGTAAATCCATGGTCAGTACCCGTGAAACACCGGCAGCTTGCAGCATGTTGGCGACTACTTTGGCCGTAATCGGCACGCGGGTAGATCGGGGGCGGCGGTCTTGGCGAGCGTAGCCAAAGTATGGAATTACAGCGCTGATGCGCTCTGCCGATGCCCGTTTTAGAGCGTCCACCATGATGAGCAACTCCATCAGGTTCTCATTCGTGGGGGCACAAGTGCTTTGCACCACAAAGACGTCGCGTGCGCGGACGTTTTGGTTGATTTCAACAGCTACTTCTCCATCGGAAAACCGACCGACCGTTGCAGAACCGAGAGAAATTCCGAGGGTGTGTGCGATATTCGCGGCCATGCCTGGATTGGCATTGCCAGTGAAAACCATGAAGTCAGGAGGTAGTGGTGCCTGCATGCGGATTCCAGCGAGGACATTGGGTTTAGGGTCGATTCTTGTTCAGTTGACAGGCCCCGATGGCCGGCCAACATATTTGGCAGGGGAAGAAGGATTCGAACCTTCGCA
>SXGU01005668.1_pt1 | contig 20506 bp, 18 predicted proteins | sample 3174531 | NCBI WGS metagenome assembly SXGU01 (sample SAMN11356863, study PRJNA531348) | freshwater metagenome | isolation source: freshwater sample F1-140 | place: China: Fuxian Lake, Yuxi | collected 2017-12-25 | reverse complement strand
GTTGTAGAGGTCGACGTGATAGCGGTCGACTTAACATGGCGCTGGTCCAAAAGTATGAATGGCGTCCCACGAATGAGTGGGATTTTGATCAAATTCGGTTGATGCGTCTCTTGATGAAATGAAAGCGATTCCATTTGTATTTCTAAAACTTGCATCTTTAGAGATTCTTAGTCCAGTAAAATTGATCGTCATAAAACAGAGAGAAAAACAAGCAAGAGTGAGAATTCATTGAAATTGAGCCCAATCTGAACAGCCCGAATTTTTGCCCCCAATCATTGAAAACCAATGAAATTACGCAAGTAAAAAGCTTCCGGCCGTTATGCTGTAAACTGCTCCTGATAACTCAAGTGTATCCACTCCGTTAGCTGGAGTTTAATGGCGCATAAGGCTCAGCTCCAGTCTTAAGCGGCGCGAACTGGACTTTCTTAGAGATCGATAAAAATCTGCGTAAATTAATATTGTAGAGACTTAAGAATTTTCGAAGCGAATTGAAGGCCCCACTTTGAGAGGTTGCGACTTATTCACGCGTAGCTTTCAAGCGATATTGGATTAATTTTTGTGGCTTTTTTACAGCTCAAAACGACCGCGATGCATCTTTGCAAAACAATTCAACGCGCGGCGGTTTATTGATCTATCACAAAACGCGAAGAGGGGAGCCGACGACGTCTCCTCCCTTGCGATCTATCAGGGATTAGTTAGGATTTTTAGAACTGCTGCACTTTCGCATCGATCGTTCGCCATCGAGGATGTCCACGATGACAACACTGTCTCGATCCAGCTGGTTTACTCGGCAGCCACTGTTGCGGGCACGACGGAGACGCTAGAGCGGCCGCCGCTTGCCTTAAATTCTACCACGCCGTCAATCAGAGCAAAAAGCGTGTGATCCTTACCGATGCCGACATTGCGTCCAGGATGCCATTTAGTGCCGCGTTGACGAACGATGATATTGCCGCCAACAACATTTTCGCCACCAAATTTTTTTACCCCTAGGCGGCGGCCTTCTGAGTCACGACCATTACGGGATGAACCGCCTGCTTTTTTGTGAGCCATTGTTTCGCTCCGAACCTATCTTATTGATGCGTCTCTGGACGACACTGAGAAATTCTTTGTATGAATTAGCCTTCAACCGCTGTGATCTTCACGCGCGTCAAATCTTGACGGTGACCGCGTTTGCGCTTGGAGTTTTGGCGTCGTCGCTTTTTGAAGGCGATTGTTTTGGGGCTGCGCGTCTGTTCAGCAATTTCGCCCTTAACTATGGCTCCTTGAATGATAGGGGCACCAATTTTGGCGTTGCCTTCTCCAGCGAGCATCAGCACTTCATTAAAAGTGACGCTATCTCCTGGGGCGCCATCGAGGGCCATAACTGTGATGATATCTCCGGCGGTGACGCTGTATTGCTTACCGCCGGTTTTAATGACTGCGAACATCGTTTCTTCCTGTGTTCTAATCCAAACCTAATGTTTCCGTCGGTCGGCTTCTTGGCAGTTAACCGGGTGAGCTTTATCTTTCAGCAACTTATGCAAAAGAAAAACGCGGCGAGAGCGCCGCGAAAAAGCATGGGGCTATTAGCCTCAGCTGATGGTTTTTGTCAATGTCTTAGATCATTTTACCACCCAGCCACGCGTTTGCAGGCGGCTGGACTACTACCGAATTCATAATGATCGCCACAGGCGAAGGCCACTGGAGGCTCTCCGTTCTGCTCAAACAAATCATAGCCTTGTTTGAGATTGCGCCAGAAATTATTCCACTGACTGTAATTTGGTCCGCCAACAAAGGCCAGCCAACCACCGCCAGTCTCTTTAACGATGTTTGCTTCCGTCATTCGAAAAGGAAAAATGTGTACTGATATATCGCGTTGGCCTGCACGCAAGGCTCCTTCTACAAAGCCATAAATTTCTTCAATGCCGCGGTCTGTCATTGCAAAACAGCCAACCGATTTGCAGGCTCCGTGCACCATCACAAGCCCTCCCGTTCGGCCATTTTGTTTGTCAAAGGCGTTTGGATAGCCCACATTGAAGGCCCGGTGATAATTAGAATGAGGATTCAGCTGCCTGGCTGAGACGCTGTAGAACCCTTCGGGCGATTGATAATCTGCTTCTTTTTCCTTCGGTCCCAGGCGACCAGACCATTTACAGATAGGGAAGGTCTTGTAGAGATGGTATTTTCCATTCTTTTTTAGCCATAGCTCCAATTGTCCTTCCTGTTTGAAAATTCGGACGAAAACTGGATCGCCCATACCCAGTTTTGGCGGCGGTTGCTGAAAGCTTTCCTCTTGAGCAGGGCGCAGTGTCGCCTCAGAGGGCCGCGCGCCTGAGGTTAGAGCGCTTGCTGCCTGAGTTGCAGTTTCTAGGACGCTTTGTGTGGTTGACGTCTCCGTACTGGTTAAATCTCTTGGTCTGGGGGGCGGGATTGGCGCGTCGATAACTTGCGCGGAAGGTCCTACCGCTGAGGTAAGGCTCGATGAGACATCGGTTGAGGGCGGCAAGGCGTCTGGCGCGTCGACGCTATTAGCTTGGGTGGTGACATCCAAATCAATTGGTCGTCTTGGCGGTAGAGGCGGCGGGGCGGCGTCGCCGCCCGCGGGCTGTGACGAAAGGGCCGAGATTTTTCCCTCCACCAAGCTATCGTCTTCTTGCGACGCGGATTGTGTAGGAAGCGTGATAGAGGGGGCGTTGGCAGTTTGTGCAAAAAGAGCTGGCGCAGAGACGCCGTTTGGGGCTTGCGCGATGGTCGTTGACGAAGGAGCGACGGCAGTCGGTAGGGCTACAAAGAAAGGCAATGCCCCCCTTAAACCGAGCAAGGACGGTCGGATCACGCCAGGCGGCGCGCTCTTTGGCGCAGAAATTTTGACTGCGTTTGCAGGCTTTTTGACGGGCGCTACGGCTGATTTTTGGGGTGCTTCGCCCGACTTGTCAGACAGCAAAGCTAGAATGCCAGCGGCGCTTGCAAATGTAATGAGAGCTGCGCCAGCAATCAGCAGATGTGTTTTATCTAGCTTCATTCTGATATATCAGAGCTTTCCCGTAAAATTCAGGGATGAATAGATAGATAGCTATAGATAGATAGCTAATGTCACATCATGGCAAACAAATGGTGTTGGATTGTTTAAGTTTTAGATTTTAATGGCCGGGGAAGCTGATCAGACAATGGGTTGGCACACCTAGGGCTTCAATTTTTTTTGCTCCGCCTAAGTCGGGCAGATCGATAACAAAACAGGCGGCCACAACTTCGGTCCCCATCTTTTTCAATAAACGGATAGCGCCTTCAGCGGTGCCGCCTGTGGCAATCAAATCATCAACGAGAATTACTTGTTCGCCGGCTCGAACCCCGTCTTCGTGCATTTCCATTTCATCGATGCCGTATTCAAGGGCATAAGAGGTCGATATGGTCTTGAAGGGGAGCTTGCCTTTTTTCCTGATCGGGACAAAACCTGAGGATAATTGGTGCGCGACAGCCCCTCCAAATATAAAGCCGCGAGCTTCCATCCCTGCGACCTTATCAATTTTTTTTCCTACCCAAGGTTGTGTTAGTTCATCCACCGCTTGGCGGAAAGCATGGGCGTCTCCTAACAGTGTTGTGATGTCGCGAAATAGAATGCCCTTTTTGGGGTAATCAGGAATTGTCCGAATAGCCTTCGCTAGCGTCATGACGAGCCTTCAATTGTCGGTTGGTATGCGTGGCGCAATAATCACTAGGACAGCCGAAGCTAAAAACAAAATCGCTTTTGCTGGATAGTGTCCTTTGAGCGTTCGAAGTTAGATGTTCTTAAGCGAGGAGGCGCGACATGACCGCATCAAGCTTGCTCAACAGAGCAGGATCCCGACTGTCCGGCGCTGTTAGAATTGCATTATCCAGGGCGCGATCGGAGCCAATCGGGCAGGTTGGGCGCTCTTTTGGGAAATCAGCGAGAACACGAGCGATCAGTCGGGAGACGGTTGTTGCGTTTTGTTTTACGATGTTGATTACACCCGCAACGTCGACATTGTCATGCTCGGGATGCCAACAATCAAAATCTGTCACCATGGCAATTGTGGCGTAAGATATTTCAGCTTCGCGCGCGAGCTTTGCCTCAGGCAGTGCGGTCATGCCGATTACGTCAAATTCACTTGCTTTGAAATGCAAAGATTCCGCGTAAGAGGAAAATTGCGGACCCTCAATACAAAGGTAGGTGCCCCCAACATGTATGGGGATATTTTCGTTTTTTGCCGCTTGCGATATTTGCGCCACCAAATTTGGCGCCACAGGGTGGGCCATGGAGACATGCGCTACGCATCCGTCGCCAAAAAAAGACGTTTGTCGCGCATAAGTGCGGTCAACAAATTGATCTACTAAAACAAAAAGCCCAGGGAAATATTGAGAGCGGAAGGAGCCGCAGGCTGAGACGGAAATTAAATCGGTGACGCCAACGCGTTTTAAGGCGTCGATATTAGCCCGATAATTTATTCCTGAGGGGGAGAGGCGGTGGCCGCGGCCATGTCTGGGAAGGAAAACGGCCCGGGTTTCGCCAATTTCGCAAATGAGCAATTCGTCTGAAGGCGTTCCCCAGGGTGTGGATATTCGCTCCCGGCGGGTGTTTTTGAGGCCGGGCAGGTCATAAACGCCTGAGCCGCCAATAATTCCCACTATTGCTTGCGCCATTGTCTCTCTCCTCAGCCGCCGCTCGCACGAAGTTTTGGATCGGCCCGACTTTGGAAGTCAGGGTTGCGCCGCAAAATCGCCTGTGTTAGGGGACCTTCGCCTTGGGACTAGGCCGTTCTGGCCCTCGTTCCTTGTTCCTACAGCATCCGTCGCTCGAAGCTAACCGCTTTCTTTCGCGTGCGCATAATTCATGCTGCCGCCGGCGCTTCGAACGGTTTGAATTTGACAGGCGCACCTAGTGACTCAAGACGCAGTTTCGCTCTCTGGCGTCGCCGGAAGATATGCTACAGCCCTCTTTGACTTGGCGAGCGAGAAAGGGGCGACGGAGGACGTCGCAAAGTCCCTGGCCGCTTTCCAGGATATGATCACTGAGAGCGCAGAATTAGCTCGATTAGTTAAAAGCCCCGTTTTTTCTGTTGATGAGCAGCAAAAGGCGCTGAACGCGATTTTCGCCAAGACAAAGATGTCAGGCATAGCAACAAATTTTATCCAACTTGTTGCCGCCAAGCGTCGTCTGTTTGTCCTTTCAGATATGATTGAGGCCTACCGTCGCCTCAATGATCAGGCAAAAGGCATTGTGGCCGCCGAAGTTACCGTGGCAGCGCCGCTTCGCCCAGAGCATGCATCGGCTATGCGTCAAGCGCTTGCGAGCGCCTCAGGCGGCAAGTCGGTCAATCTCGATGTAAAGACTGACCCGTCAATTATTGACGGAGTCATTGTTAAAATTGGTTCCCGCATGGTCGACGCTTCTGTTCGCACCAAGCTCAACGCAATCCGCACACGTATGAAAGAGGTCGGCTGATGGATATCCGCGCCGCAGAAATGTCTTCGATCCTTAAGAACGAGATCGCAAATTTCGGCAATGAAGCTCAAGTCACAGAAGTAGGTCAGGTGCTTTCAGTGGGCGACGGTATCGCTCGCGTCTATGGGCTAGATAACGTTCAAGCAGGCGAAACGGTCGAGTTCGAGAATGGCGTGCGTGGCATGGCCTTGAATCTTGAAAGCGACAATGTCGGCATCGTTATCTTTGGTTCTGATCGTGATATCGCAGAAGGTCAGACGGTTAAACGCACGGGCGCTATCGTTGACGTCCCTGTTGGCAAAGAGCTGCTGGGCCGCGTCGTTGACGCCCTGGGCAATCCTATTGATGGAAAGGGGCCAATCAACGCCGCCAAGCGCGCGCGCGTTGACGTCAAGGCTCCCGGTATCATTCCTCGGAAATCAGTGCATGAACCAATGGCGACGGGTCTGAAAGCTGTTGATGCGCTCATTCCTATTGGCCGCGGTCAACGCGAATTGATCATTGGCGATCGCCAAACGGGTAAGACAGCTATCGCGCTAGACACGATTCTCAATCAGAAGTCTCTTAACAGTGGGGATGATGAGAAAGCGAAGCTATATTGCGTTTATGTCGCGATCGGTCAAAAATGCTCGACGGTTGCGCAATTTGTTAAGGTCTTAGAAGAGCGTGGCGCGCTTGAATATTCAATTATCGTCGCCGCTACAGCATCTGACGCCGCGCCTATGCAATTCCTTGCGCCTTTTGCAGGCTGTGCGATGGGCGAATATTTCCGTGATAATGGCATGCATGCCGTTATTATTTATGATGACCTTTCCAAACAAGCAGTCGCCTATCGACAAATGTCCTTGCTGTTGCGTCGTCCACCAGGGCGTGAAGCTTATCCTGGCGACGTGTTCTATCTCCACTCGCGTTTGCTTGAGCGCGCGGCGAAACTCAGCGATGAGCGCGGAGCGGGGTCTCTGACCGCTTTGCCTGTAATCGAAACTCAGGCGAATGACGTTTCAGCCTATATTCCGACTAACGTCATTTCGATTACGGACGGACAGATCTTCCTCGAGACGGATCTATTTTATCAAGGCATTCGCCCAGCGGTAAATGTCGGCCTGTCTGTTTCCCGCGTGGGTTCATCGGCGCAGACGAAGGCGACCAAGAAGGTTGCGGGTAAAATTAAGGGCGAGTTGGCGCAATATCGCGAGATGGCGGCATTTGCTCAGTTTGGCTCTGATTTAGACGCTGTTACCCAGAGATTGCTCAATCGCGGCGCACGTTTGACCGAGCTGCTTAAACAGCCGCAGTTTTCGCCGTTGAAAATGGAAGAGCAAACTTGCGTAATTTATGCTGGGGTCAATGGTTACCTCGACCCCTTGCCTGTTAATCGCGTCCGCGCTTTCGAAGATGGTCTTCTTGCTTTGCTTCGATCACAGCACGGCGACATTCTTGAGAGCATCCGAGCTTCAAAGGATCTGTCTGACGAAGTAGCGGCAAAGCTAAAAGCTGTCGTTGAGAATTTCGCAAAATCCTTCGCTTGATTAATGCTTAGTTTGCTTATGCATCGATCATAATGCGTAAAGATTTAAAATAAGAAGACACATATGCCCTCGTTGAAGGATCTTCGAAATCGTATCTCCTCCGTCAAGGCGACGCAGAAGATCACTAAGGCTATGCAGATGGTCGCGGCGGCTAAATTACGTCGCGCGCAAGCTGCAGCCGAGGCGGCGCGTCCTTACGCTGAGCGTATGGAGGGCGTTCTTGCTAATCTGGCAGCTGGGGTATCAGCTGGTGGACCCCAATTATTGGCAGGCAATGGGAGAGATAATATACATCTCCTAGTCGTTGCGACTGCCGAGCGTGGCCTGTGTGGGGCTTTCAATTCTTCAATTGTGCGTCTGGCTAGAGAACATATCTTACGCCTTCAAGCACAGGGTAAAACGGTCAAAATCATCTGCGTCGGCAAAAAAGGCTATGATCAGCTGCGGCGTCAATTTGAAAAAGAAATTATAGAGTTGATCGAGCTGCGGGGCTTGCGTCAAATTGGCTTTGAGAATGCCGATGAGATTGGTAAAAAGATCATTGGTTTATTTGAGACCGAGCAATTTGACGTCGCGACGCTCTTTTTCTCTAAGTTTAAATCTGTGATCCTGCAGATTCCTACAGCGCAGCAACTCATCCCGGCGCAAATAGCTGCGAATGAAAATGCCCCGGCTGTGGAAGGACCGCAAGCTTGCTATGAGTATGAGCCAGGCCAAGATGAGATTCTCTCAACTTTGTTGCCAAGAAATATCTCCGTGCAAGTTTTTCGCGCTTTGCTTGAGAATGCTGCCTCTGAACAAGGCGCGCGCATGAGCGCTATGGATAGCGCGACGCGCAATGCTGGCGACATGATCCGCAAGCAGACGACACTCTATAACCGCTCGCGGCAAGCAATGATCACCAAAGAACTCATCGAAATCATTTCGGGCGCGGAAGCGCTCTGACCGTTCAAAAAAAGACGAGGACAAAACATGTCTGCCAATAATCCTACGGGCCGCATCACTCAGGTCATCGGTGCCGTCGTCGACGTAAAGTTTGATGGGCATTTGCCAAAGATCCTTAATGCGCTGGAAACTACAAATCAGGGTAGTCGCCTTGTGCTTGAGGTGGCGCAGCATCTTGGTGAAAACACGGTGCGCACCATCGCTATGGACACATCCGAAGGGCTGACGCGCGGTCAAGCTGTCGTTGACACTGGGGCGCCAATTTCCGTGCCTGTCGGGGAAGAGACTTTGGGGCGTATCATTAATGTGATTGGCGAACCTGTCGATGAGGCCGGCCCGCTTGTTACGAAGGGTACGCGCGCCATTCATCAGCCTGCGCCTTCCTACTCAGAGCAGGCTACCGAGGCGCAGATCCTGGAAACAGGCATTAAGGTTGTCGATCTTTTGGCGCCTTATGCTAAGGGCGGCAAGATTGGCCTTTTCGGTGGCGCTGGAGTTGGCAAGACCGTGTTGATTATGGAGTTGATCAACAATGTCGCTAAGGCCCATGGCGGGTATTCCGTGTTCGCTGGCGTGGGCGAACGCACCCGCGAAGGTAACGACCTTTATCATGAAATGATTGAGGGCGGCGTCAATAAAAAGGGCGGTGGCGCCGGATCTAAATGTGCGCTTGTTTATGGTCAGATGAATGAGCCGCCAGGCGCGCGCGCGCGGGTTGCTCTGACAGGTCTGACGGTTGCTGAAGAGTTCCGCGATAAAGGTCAAGACGTGCTCTTCTTCGTGGACAATATTTTCCGGTTTACGCAGGCTGGCTCTGAAGTTTCTGCGCTCCTGGGTCGTATTCCATCCGCCGTTGGATATCAGCCAACGCTCGCTACGGATATGGGCGCTCTTCAGGAGCGGATCACGACGACAACAAAGGGTTCTATTACTTCTGTGCAGGCTATTTATGTTCCTGCCGACGATTTGACCGATCCTGCGCCAGCTACCTCATTCGCGCATCTTGATGCAACGACGGTTTTATCGCGGTCCATCGCAGAAAAAGGAATTTATCCTGCGGTTGATCCTCTTGATTCTACTTCACGCATGTTGTCGCCTGCGGTTGTTGGAGAAGAGCATTATGAAATCGCCCGCAAAGTGCAGTCGACTCTGCAGCGCTATAAATCACTGCAAGATATTATCGCGATTCTAGGTATGGATGAGCTCTCAGAAGAGGATAAGCTCGTTGTTGCCCGCGCACGTAAAATTGAGCGTTTCTTGTCTCAGCCTTTCCACGTCGCTGAGGTGTTTACTGGATCTCCAGGAAAACTAGTTTCGCTCGCTGACACAATTAAGGGCTTTAAAGGGCTAGTTAATGGGGATTATGATCATCTCCCTGAAGCTGCATTCTACATGGTTGGCGCCATTGAGGAAGCGGTTGAAAAAGCCGCTAAGCTCGCCAAAGAGGCGGCCTAATCTCATTTCCTGTCAGAGCGCAGGAATATAACTTAGCTGCCGATGCTTAAGCTATCGCGCGGTTAGCTTAATAAACGACGTCGTTGGAGACAGGCATGGCTGCATTCCATTTTGAACTCGTTTCTCCTGAAAAATTGTTGTTTTCAGGTGAGGTCGAATCTGTGGTCGCGCCGGGGGCCGAGGGCGAATTTACCGTTTTAAAAGATCATGCGCCGGTTATGACAACACTAAAATCAGGCGTTGTGACGGTAGCTGACGAAACTGGAAAAACGCAGAAGCTTTTTGTGCAAGGCGGATTTGCTGATGTGAATGCTGCCGGTTTTACTATTCTTGCGCAACAAGCAACACCATTGGCAGAACTAGACTTGGCGAAGATTGACTCTGAGTTGAAAGAGGCTCGGGAAGACTTCTCTGACGCTAAAACAGAAGAAGCGCGGCAGTCAGCCAATGAGAGGTTACAGCAATTACAAGAAATGCGTGCTGCTATAGCTGGCTAAGGTTTATTTTTATTGGTCTTCATCTTTGCCGGGGATTTGATTAGCAATCGGTTCAAGCTCAGCTGCAATCATATCTCCTTGTTGATTTCTGGGTTTCAATTCTGATCGACTATGTGCCGTTTCTTGTATGGCTTGGCCGATCTTTGGGTTGCGGATCATAATTGTCCGCAAATCATAGGCGTCTAAGATCAATAATTTTGTTGGCTGGGTTGTGCGCACATTTCCAGAGCGGAGTGTTTTCCTCAAGACAGAGACTTCGCCAAAAAACTGTCCCTCGCCTAATTGTATTCTTTGATTGGGTAAATCTATTTCAACAGCGCCTTCAGCAATAAAATACATAGAATGAGCGATCTCGCCTCGGCGCACAATTAGCGTATCCTTTGGAACGGATTGCGCGCGGAGATAACGCATGATTTCGGCAATCTCAGTGGCGCCGAGGCTTCGAAAAAGCGGAACGCGCGCGATCATGCCCCAAGTTACAACAAATTCCCGCCGGTGGATCTCTTCGGCAAATGCAGTGGCGACAATTCCTACCGGTAAGCCAAGCATAACATAACCCATTACCATAGTAGCGGAAGCAATCAGTCGACCTGCGAGAGTTATTGGCGTGACGTCACCATAGCCTAGCGTGGTGATTGTGACGATCGCCCACCACATTGCAGCAGGTATTGAGTCAAATTTATCTGGTTGCGCTTCATGTTCTGCAAGATGCATTGCGGCGGCAGCGAACAGAACGACGCCGAACAAAATAAGCCCTGATGCAAGTAAAGCGCGTTTTTCCGCTTCAAGAACAGCGATGATTGTCCGCATTCCTGAGGAATAGCGCGCAAGTTTAAAAAAGCGAAGGAGTCGTAAAAGTAGTAAGACGCGCAGGTCGGTAGAAACAAAAATTGAAAGATAGAAGGGCAGAACGGAAACAAGGTCTATAATGGCTCCGCCGGATTTTATGAAAGATATTCGTGCGCTTAAAGCTGATTGACTAGCGTAAGGCGTATGTTCAGGGGCTGTCCACAACCGCAAAGCAAGCTCAAGTGTGAAAATGCTTACAGAGATATTTTCAATAAAACGAAAAAATTTATCATAATTTTCGTCATATTCAGGAACGGATTGTAGAATGACAGCTGCAACAGAGGCGACGACTAGCGTTACGAGCAGAACGTGAATTGAGCGCGAGAGCCAATCATTTTTTCCGCCATCTAATATTGTGTGAATACGTCGCCGCAACGAATGCTCAGCTTGAAGCCTAGGAGCTTTCATTGGCTTGGTGCTCACTTATGAGGCCGTTTTTAATTTAACGGCTGCAGTGATTGTCTCTAGGGCCTCGTCGATAGCCGTTGCATCAGGCCCGCCAGCTTGCGCCATGTCAGCTCGTCCGCCCCCGCCCTTGCCGCCTAATTTTTCACTTGCCATACGAACCAGATCGACTGCGCTAAACCTATTTGTTAGATCTTGTGTAACGCCAACGACAATCCCCGCTTTGCCATCAGGGGAGGCGCATGCGATAGCTACGATACCGGTTTCAATGGATTTTTTTGCGTCATCTACAAGAGATTTGAGGTCCTTAACATCAATTCCATCAGCTTTCCGCAAAACTAATTTTATCCCGCCAATATCATGCGCTTCTTGGCCGCTGCTCTCACTGGAGCCCATCGCGAGGCGTCTTTTGGCTTCGCTCAGTTCCCGCTCAAGTTTTTTGCGATCATCTATTAACTGCGCAAGCCGTGAAGGCGTTTCTTCAATTGGCGCTCGAATAAGGCCCGCAATTTCGCGTAAGGCGCGCGATTGAGCGACGAGTTGGGTGCGTGCGCTCTCAGCTGTGCGGGCCTCAATACGGCGCACGCCCGAGGCTACGGCTCCTTCTCCAATAATCGTGATCAGGCCTATGTCGCCTGTACGTGTGACATGCGTGCCGCCACATAGTTCGACTGAAAAGGCGTCCGGTATTCCTGGATCTGAGCGTCCCATGGATACAACACGGACTTCATCGCCGTATTTTTCGCCAAAAAGCGCCCTGGCTCCGGAGAGGATAGCTTCCTCTTGCGCCATCAAGCGCGTTTCGACAGGTTCATTATCTTGAACAATCCTATTGGCCAATGTTTCGACGCGAGATAATTCTTCTTCTGTAAGCGGTTTGGGATGCGTGAAATCAAAACGCAAGCGATCTGGTGCAACTAATGAGCCTTTTTGCGCAACGTGGTCCCCCAAGACTTGTCGCAAAGCCTCGTGTAATATGTGCGTTGCTGAATGATTGGCGCGCGTTGCTTTGCGTCTTGAATGATCAACCTCTAATTCTAAAACAAGATCTGGTTTAAGTTCTCCTTCCTCGAGGAAACCCTCGTGAACAATTAAGTCTCCTAGTTTCTTAGTTGTATTCTCCACTTTGAAACGTAGATTTTGTCCCTTTATGACGCCTGTATCGCCAACTTGTCCGCCGGATTCGCCGTAAAATGGCGTTTGGGTGAGTATGATTGAGCCCCTATCGCCCGACTTGAGATGAAAAGTCTCGTGACCCTCGTGGATGAGCGCAGAAACAATCCCTTCACTTTTTTCTGCCTCATACCCCAGAAATTCAGTCACTCCGACGCGTTCTTTTAAGGTAAACCATAGCGTTTCCGTGGCTGTTTCGCCTGAACCAACCCACGCCTTGCGTGCTTCTGCGCGCTGGCGCTCCATAGCTAGATCAAAGGTTATTTTATCAACAGTAATTCCGCGAGGTCTCAAGGCGTCTTCAGTGAGATCTAGGGGAAAACCATAGGTATCATAGAGCTTAAAGGCTGTTTCGCCAGAAAGCTTGTCGCCCCTGTTTAAGGCGCTTGTTTCTTCATCCAGAATAGCCAATCCGCGTGCGAGCGTTGCACGAAATCTAGTTTCTTCACTCTTGAGCGTATCTGTAATCAGCGACTGGGCGCGCAAAAGTTCGGGGTAGGCCTGTCCCATCTCAGCTACAAGGGTTGGGACTAGTCGCCACATTAAAGGTTCTTGAGCGCCTAATAACTGAGCATGGCGCATTGCGCGTCGCATAATGCGACGAAGCACATAGCCTCTTCCTTCATTTGACGGCGTAACGCCGTCGGCAACTAAAAATGAGCATGCCCGCAGGTGATCTGCAATGACGCGATGGCTAGCGGTTTGCGCGCCATTTGAAGTAGTATTGGTGAAATCGGCGACAGCTGTCGTTAGGACTCTAAAAAGATCAATTTCATAATTCGACGTCACGCCCTGCATGAGCGCGGCAATCCGCTCAAGGCCCATGCCGGTATCAATTGATGGGCGCGGTAAGGGCGTGCGTTGTCCTGGCGATATCTGTTCATATTGCATGAAAACAAGATTCCAAAATTCCAGGAATCTATCGCCATCTTCGTCGCTACTGCCTGGAGGGCCTCCAGCGAGTTGATCGCCTTGATCATAGAAAATCTCTGAACAAGGACCACAGGGCCCAGTATCGCCCATACTCCAAAAATTATCAGAAGTTGCAATTCGAATGATTCTATTATCGTGAAATCCAGCAATTTTTTTCCATAAATTAAAGGCTTCATCATCATCATGATAAACGGTGACCAACAGCCGATCGATTGGTAATTTGAATTCGCGAGTAATCAAATTCCAGGCGAGCTCAATTGCGCCTTCTTTGAAATAATCTCCGAAGGAAAAATTGCCTAGCATTTCAAAAAAAGTATGATGTCGCGCCGTATAGCCGACATTATCTAGATCATTATGTTTGCCGCCAGCGCGCACGCATTTTTGTGAGGAGGCAGCGCGGGGCTGATTTCGTTTTTCAACTCCAGTAAAAACGTTTTTGAACTGTACCATCCCCGCATTGGTGAACATTAACGTTGGGTCGTTATGGGGAACAAGAGGGGAAGAGCTAACGCGCTCGTGTCCATTATGGGCAAAATAATCAAGAAAGGCGGAACGGATATGATTAACGCCACTCATTTGATTGCGGCTCGCTTAAGCGGGATCGAGGTTGCGGCTCGATCCTGGGTGAATCGGGTGTCAAGATCTCTGCTCGCGGCAAAGTGACGACGGGCGATCTTGGTGTGACAGAAGCTTTGGGCTTGGCGCCTTGCGGGATCTGTCTCTGAGCGCGGATATGCCAGTCTCATAGGCTTTCGGCAATGAAAAAGGCCCGCCAAGCGGGCCTTATGATTAATCTTTTATGGCTTGCGCCTGATGTCTTCGCCACAAATTTATGCGTCAGTATCATCCTCCTCGGCGACATCAAGAATGCGCTCAGCAATTAGGCCGGCGTTTTCGCGGATAGCTTGCTCGATGCGAAGGGCGATTTCTGGATTTTGCTTGAGGAAGGATTTAGCATTTTCGCGACCCTGACCAAGCCTCTGGCTGTCATAGGAAAACCATGCGCCCGATTTTTCAACAACGCCAGCTTTGACGCCGAGATCCACCAATTCGCCCATTTTCGAGACGCCTTCGCCATACATGATATCGAATTCAACTTGTTTAAATGGCGGCGCGACCTTGTTTTTAACTACTTTTACGCGAGTTTGATTGCCGATAGTCTCATCTCTATCTTTGATCGCCCCTATACGGCGGATATCCAGGCGTACGGAGGCGTAGAATTTTAGAGCGTTGCCTCCTGTTGTAGTCTCAGGAGAGCCATACATCACGCCGATTTTCATTCGGATCTGGTTAATGAAAATCACCAGTGTGTTGGAGCGTGAAATCGAGCCTGTGAGCTTGCGGAGGGCCTGGCTCATTAAACGCGCCTGGAGGCCGGGCTGTACGTCGCCCATTTCGCCTTCAATTTCGGCACGTGGCGTAAGCGCAGCAACTGAATCCACCACGAGAACATCGACGGCGCCCGAACGAACGAGCGTGTCCGTGATTTCAAGCGCTTGTTCGCCTGTATCTGGCTGAGAAATAAGGAGCTCTTCAAGATTGACGCCAAGTTTGCGCGCATAGACCGGGTCAAGCGCATGCTCGGCATCGACGAAGGCGCAGACGCCACCCATTTTCTGCGCTTCAGCGATGACATGGAGCGTGAGCGTGGTCTTTCCTGAAGATTCTGGACCGTAAATTTCGACAACGCGGCCACGAGGAAGGCCGCCAACGCCAAGGGCGACGTCCAATCCAAGAGAGCCTGTTGAAATTGTTTCAATTTCAACAGCTTTCTGATTTTTCCCAAGGCGCATAATTGAGCCTTTGCCAAAAGCGCGTTCGATTTGTGATAGCGCGGCGTCAAGCGCCTTGGTCTTATCCACGGACGATCCTTCTATGACGCGGAGATTAGCTTGGCTCACGTTTGCATTCCTTCTGACACGGTTTTTATTCTGGAGGCAATGTTTACTAGGGGACATATTGTGCACGATTTGTTCTAATTTAAAAGTTCTTTTTTTGTTCTTAGCGATTTTTTGTTGCTCAGGATTTTCAGATACGCAGCTGTTCCAGCATGCGTCGCCGAAGCGCGTGACGGAATGGTGTAATTTTCATATAGTTGTAGAGGCGCTGGCGCAAATGCGAGCCGCCAGAGGCGAGTGATTAAAATGTACTCAAAAATCCTGGTCCCGGTCGATTTGGCTGAGACTGAAATGACGGCGCTCGCGTTAGGGGCGGCTGAACAGGCGATGAAGCAAGATAGTTTAGCGACCCTGCGCTTGTTAAATATCCAGCCGCTTATGCCCATGGCGTTACTGGATTATATTCCACCCAATTTCGACTCAGAGTTGCGTGAGAATGCGGAAAAAGAATTGGCTGATATCGCCGGGAAGTTAGAAGTCTCGAGAGAGCGTGTCTCTACAAGAGTTCGTTTCGGCGCCGTTTATCCCGAGGTCCTAGCGGAAGCAGAGGATTGGAAAGCAAACCTGATAATAGTTGGATCTCATCGTCCAACAATGGCGACTTATTTGCTTGGATCAAATGCAAATACAATCGTGCGTCACGCAAAATGTTCAGTGCTCGTAGCGCGAAAATAAATACTTTCTGGATAATTTTGATCATGAGGTTATGAATGGTTAAGCATAAAAATTTTCAGATCTTGAAATTATCTGTGATATTTGGAGCGTTATTTGTTTTCATGTTAAGCGCCCAAGCCGCATCATCAGCGCAAGAGACGCTACAAAAGCGTGGCCAAGTAATCGCTCAAGCAAATTGTGGAAGATGTCACGCAATAGGCGTCGAAGGAGCTAGTAAAAATCCAAAATCGCCTCCCTTTCGATATTTGGGACGTAAATATCCTTTAGAGAATCTCGAAGAAGCTTTGGGTGAAGGAATTGTTGTTGGGCATGAAGGAGAGGAAATGCCGGAGTTTCGTTTAAATACAGCCCAAATTGAGGCTTTGCTTGCTTATCTCGCCTCTATTCAGAAAAAATAAAATCACAAGATTGAAGTTCTAGAAATTACTTTAAGCAACTTCACGACCGTTTTACCTCTAGTTTATTGTGGCTAGGATTTATTGAGGAAAAAATGCCAGCGATCCCAGATTTCTCAAATATAAAATTTGCGCCAATTGACGCCATCCAGTCACCTGAGCCGCGAAACTGGCGAACGCCGGAGGGCATTGAAATTAAAAACGCCTATGGCCCAGAGGATATTGAGGGGCTCTCTTTTATTGATGGATTTCCTGGCGTAGCGCCTTACGTGCGCGGTCCTTATCCAACAATGTATGTCGCTCAGCCATGGACAATTCGACAATATGCTGGGTTTTCGACCGCAGAGGATTCAAACGCTTTTTATCGTCGAAATCTTGCCGCAGGTCAGAAAGGTCTATCTGTCGCTTTTGATCTTGCAACGCATCGTGGCTATGACTCAGATCATCCTCGAGTCATGGGCGCTGTCGGCATGGCGGGTGTTGCGATCGACTCCATCTATGACATGCGGACGCTCTTTGCTGGCATTCCGCTTGATCAGATGTCCGTGTCAATGACAATGAACGGCGCAGTTTTGCCTGTGCTCGCTTTGTTCATCGTGGCGGCGGAAGAGCAGGGCGTTGCTGCTGATAAGCTAACTGGAACCATTCAAAACGATATTCTCAAAGAATTTATGGTGCGCAATACCTATATTTATCCACCAGACCCATCAATGCGCATTGTGTCAGATATTTTTGCTTATACGAGCAAAGAAATGCCGAAGTTCAATTCAATTTCGATCTCCGGCTATCATATGCAGGAAGCAGGAGCCTCTGCAGATCTTGAACTGGGCTATACGCTGGCGGACGGCGTTGAGTATGTGCGCGCAGGCGTTGCCGCCGGACTAGACATTGATGCATTCGCGCCAAGACTTTCATTTTTTTTCGCAATAGGAATGAACTTTTTTATGGAAGTCGCCAAGCTTCGCGCTGCGCGTCTTCTATGGGCCCGCTTGATGAAGGATCTTGGAGCTCAGTCACAAAAAAGTATGACTTTGCGTACGCATTGCCAGACATCTGGATGGTCATTAACGGCTCAGGATGTGTATGTAAATTCAATCAGGACTTGTATTGAGGCGATGGCGGCGACGCAGGGCCATACTCAGTCGTTACATACTAATGCGCTTGATGAAGCGCTCGCGCTGCCGACAGACTTTTCAGCGCGTATTGCACGCAATACGCAAATTGTATTGCAGCAAGAAAGCGGCACGACTCGTGTAATAGATCCTTGGGGAGGCTCCTATTATGTAGAGAAATTAACCGCAGAACTGGCTCAACGTGCGTGGACTCACATAGAAGAGATTGAAAAACTCGGCGGCATGGCAAAGGCAATCGCGGCTGGAGTGCCCAAGCAGCGCATTGAAGAAGCTGCTGCAAAGACGCAGGCGCGTATAGATACAGGGTCGCAGGTTGTTGTTGGCGTAAATAAATATCGTCCAGATAATGACGTCGCTCCAAATGTGCTAAAAGTTGATAATGCTGCTGTTCGGGCAGCTCAGTTAGATAAGCTTGCAAGACTGCGTGGGGAGCGTGATGAGAAGCAAACTCAGGCGGCTCTATCAGCCCTGACAGAGGGTGCAAGATCAAACGGTAATTTACTCGATCTTTCTGTGCGCGCAGCGCGCGCTAAGGCAAGCGTGGGTGAAATTTCTTATGCATTAGAAAAGATTTTTACCCGTCATCAACCAAAAGCGAATGTGATTTCCGGTATTTACGCGCGAGAGGCCGGGGATAATGATCCTGCTGTATTGCGCGTTCGAAGCATGACGAGCGCATTTGAAGAGAACGATCGGCGTAAGCCTAGAATTCTTGTGGCTAAATTAGGACAAGATGGTCATGATCGCGGTCAGAAAGTAATCGCCTCTGCTTTTTCGGACATGGGTTTTGACGTTATTATTGGCGATCTATTCGCAACGCCTGACGAGGTTGCAAAGAAGGCTGCAGAAGCAGAAGTTCATATCGTTGGCGTGAGCACAATGACGGCGGGTCACTTAACATTGACCCCTGAGCTACGAGACGCTTTGAAACGAGTTGGTAGAGAGAATATCATGATGGTTGTTGGCGGGGTTATCCCACAGCAGGATTTTCAGCAGCTTTATGATTCTGGCGCTGCTGCAATTTTTCCTCCGGGAACCAATATCCCTCAGGCGGCGGAAAAGCTCCTGCATGAGCTCAACATACGCCTAGGATATGCTCAACGAGAAACCTTAAGCGCATGATGCTTCTGACAAGCGCAAAAGTCGTCTTTAATCGTCGTTAAAGCTTGCAATAATCTTCTATCATGACCATTTGCAAAGTTCTAAGCAAAATAGTCAATGGTTAGTATATTTTACGAGAGCGATTATGCTGTTTGTGGTTGAAGCCGGTTTGTTAGCCATTCGGGAAATTGTATCCCCTCCATTTCGTCAGGTGCTTTTTAAAAGCCTTGCAATGACTCTCGCATTTCTGGCTTTGATTTGGATTGGCCTTGATAAACTTGCCTTATCTTATATTTTTACTAATCACCCTTTTCTTCAAACTTTGATTGGATATGCTACAGGAGCGGGGCTTTTTATATTTCTAGCATTTTTTATTGGGCCTATATCAGTTATTGTAAGTGGTGTGTTTCTCGATAATCTCGCCGACATTGTTGAGCATGATCTTTATGATGAAAACGAGCGCGGTCGGGCAATAGCAGTATCTCAGGCGATCATCATGGGCCTGCGCTTTGCAATTGTTTCCGCGGGGGTAAATTTTGTTGCCTTATTGCTTTTATTAATACCTGGCGTAAATGCTGTAGCTTTTGTGATGGCTAATGCTTATTTGCTTGGGCGTGAGTATTTCCTGTTCATAGCGACCCGATTTCTACCCCTGGCGCAAGCATTAGAAATGCGAAGAGCCTATGCCGTTAAATTATTTATTGCCGGTCTCTTTATTGCAGTCTTTGTTACGATTCCGGGGTTAAATGTGTTGACTCCGTTGTTTGGTGTCGCCTTTATGTCGCGGGTATACCAGGAACTGGCTCGCCAAAAAGCTTCGACCAATAATCAGAGCTAGGCACCAAGTCGTTGTGCTTGATATTGTCCAGTCTTGCGATATCGATAAAGATAGGTTGGCGCGATTGTTTCAAATGCTTGTGGTTGAATATTAAGCTCTAATAATGTTCTTCCCTCAGATTTAGCTAAGTCGCTAACGATGTTATCAACCTTAAGCAGCTCAACTTGATCTTGTGTCATGCGCAAAATTTTTGGAAAAAGTCCGAAAGAAAGTTTGGTAAAAGTCTGCATAAGGAAAGCAACGATTTTGCCTGTCCAAAATCCAAGGTTTAAAATCTTACGCTTACGCTCTGTTATTTGCAGAACATATTCTATTAGTGATTTAAAGCTTTTAACCTCAGGTCCTCCGAGTTCATAAGTAACGCCAGGTGTTGCTTTGCCAGAAAGAGCTCGAGCGACAGCTTCAGCTACATCGCCAACATAAATAGGTTGGAATTTGGTGTCGCCGCCAACTATCGGGATGACAGGAAAAAAGCGCGCCATCGCACCAAAGCGATTGAAAAACTCATCCTCTACGCCAAAAATGACCGAAGGCCTAAGTATTACGGCTGAAGGACAATTCTCGAGTATGGCCTGTTCGCCTTCAGCCTTGCTCCGGGCGTAGATTGAGGAAGAATGGGCATTGGCTCCAAGAGCGGATATATGAACTACATTATGTATTTGCGCCTGTTTTGCAGCTTGAGCTATCGCCCGCGCGCCTTGGCTTTGAACTGTTGCAAATTTTTGTGCGCCGCTTTGGGCAAGTATCCCAACAAGATTTACTACGGCGTGAGCTCCAACTAGGGCGGCTTCAATCGAGGCTGGATTTCGGATGTTGGCTTGGACAGCAACAATTTGTCCTGGGCGACCTAAGGGCTGGAGATAAAAGGCCAGATCTGGCCGGCGACAAGCAATTCGAACACGCCAACCATCGCGCGCTAGGGCCCTTACCACATAGCGTCCAACAAAGCCCGAGCCGCCAAAGACTGTAACAATACGTCCTGCGCCAATACTATCGCCGCTCATCAATAGTGTCTCCGGTATGGTGGTTAGGGTGATCTCGCCATGCATAGTTAGATAGCGAAATTTATCCCTGAAGGAAATGTAAAGATGGACGTCTCAGGAGAAGAAATTTTATAGATTTGGGGTCTAGTGGGTTTTTCACGCCATGGCGCATTGACAGAGGATGCGCTGCGGCCCTAAGACACATCGTAATGCCCAGGTGGCGGAATTGCTAGTCGCGCTGGTTTCAGGTACCAGTG
>SXGU01089839.1_pt1 | contig 20513 bp, 27 predicted proteins | sample 3174531 | NCBI WGS metagenome assembly SXGU01 (sample SAMN11356863, study PRJNA531348) | freshwater metagenome | isolation source: freshwater sample F1-140 | place: China: Fuxian Lake, Yuxi | collected 2017-12-25 | reverse complement strand
GGCGACGGCTCACAGAGCAAATACTTCCACATGCAGGATCGGTCGGCTTTTCAGGTTGGAAGTACCGTCCAGGCTGGGGCGGTGATCGGGCGTGTTGGCAGCACCGGAAAATCGACCGGGTCGCATCTTCACTACGAACTGTGGAAAGATGGCGCTCCGGTCGACCCGCGTAGATTTCAGCTTAGGAACTGAAAGGTGAGAGAAAAAATCCGCAGATAATAAGCGCCGCGATCAAGAACAAAGGCCACGCAGGACCGTCAGCATTGGGGAAAGATATATCGTCGCTGTCAGTGCTGGTAGAACCCTCGGTGATTAGCTCCCGCCCACGGTGCGTCATTGGATCGAGTAAATTATCAGGGTTGAAGTATAGCGAATGGTTGGCAGTGCTGCCCCAGTCCATCTGGCCAGTTTCGTGGTTCAACATGGCCGCTCCTTCCTCAATCCGTGGCTGACCGTGATGGTCAGAATTAGGCTTGCAAAGTCTAGCATATCGGATTGAGTTTGGCGAGGATTTTCACCCGTACTGACGGAGTGGGCACGGTGGAGCAGGACGGCGAAAACCCGCGCACGATCGAACGCTACGAGGCGCTGCTGCGCGAGCATCTGCTGTTCTACGATGCGCTGCGTTTGCGCGAGCGTCGGCCGAGGAGCGCGGCGCAGCGCCAGTTCCAGGACGTGGCGTGGGGGAAGGCCGCGCCGGTCACCGATCACGAGCTCGCCTATGTCTGGCACTTGAAGGCGCGTAGGATCGCGCCGTTCAACATTCCGGTGCCGGCACCGCATATCGACGACGTGATGGCCGGATTCGACGTCGGCGCGCGGCCGGTGAGTGGCGACGTTGGCACGAAATGGGATAATGCCTGGCGCGAGTATCGCGGTGGCCGGGAGTTCTTCTAGCCTGGGCACGATGAAGGAGCCGGACCGATCTGCAACCGATATCGGCTGAGCGCCAAACAGGCCGCGGTGACGCGGGCGGTCGGTTTCGAGCCGCCTTATCCCGAGGACGAGACCTACCCGGTGCCGCGCGAGATCTTCCCGACGGGCAAGAAGACAGCGCGCTACGGACTGGTCGTCAGGCGGGCAGGGGAGGGTAACCGCCCGCTTGAGCCGATCGCGATGGAATGGGGCTTCCCGACCAAGGTAGCGAGCAAGCGCGACCCGGCGGTCAAGCTGGACAAGTTCGTCACCAATGCGCGGTATCTCTCATCGTCGATGTGGAAGCCGTCGATCGCCAATCCCGATCGGCGCTGCCTGGTCCCGTTCACGCACTTCGCCGAGCCGCATCCCGAGGGCGGGAAGGGCGACGATGGCAAACCCCGCCAGATGTGGTTTTCGCTGCCCGACCAGCCCATCGCCTTCTTCGCCGGTCTGTGGCGGCCGACCGAGCGCGGCGATGCCTATGCCTTCTGCACCACCTCTCCCAACGCCACCGTCGATCCCTGGCATCCCAAGGCAATGCCGGCGATCCTTCACCCTCGCGATTTCACGGCATGGCTCGACGGCAGCTATGAAGACGCCCTGAAGCTCGTCCGCCCCTATGAGGGCGAGATGAGCGCGCAGGAGGCAACTCCCGATGGCGGCGCGACGTGAACCGGGCTAAGGCCGGTCCAATCATTCACCACCGGGACGTGTTCATGACGACGACATCCGATCTGGCCGAACAGCTCTCCAATACCCATGGCCTCGCAAAGGCGGACGCCAGGAAGGTCATCGATGCGATCCTTGCGAACATCACCGCGGCTGTCGCGACCGGCGAGGAAGTCAGCCTCAACGGGTTCGGCAAGTTCAAGCTGAAGGACACCCCAGAGCGCCAGGGGCGCAACCCGTCGACGGGCGAGGCGATCACGATCGCGGCGTCACGCAAGCTGACGTTCGCGCCGGCGAAGGCGGTCCGCGATCGGATGAACGGCAAGTGATAAACGGGCCAGGGTTTTAGAACGCTGGCCTAAACTGAGGGGACTTCATGGCCGATACCGCAGCCGACTACCGCGCGAGGGCAGCGGCCGATCTTGCCGAGGCGCAGCAGCTCGTTCTCCCCCATGCTCGGGACCGTATGCTGCATTCGGCCGATCGCTGGTCGAAGATGGCTGATGCGGCCGATCGCCGTGTCCGGTAAGGAAAGCACGACGGTCGCGCTCGACGTGGCTAACTGGTCAGCGGTCCAGGCAATGGTCGAGCGTCTCGACGACAGGGCTGTGATAGCGATCTACGAGCTGGCCGAAGGCGCTGGTCCGGTCGCGGACCTCGCGGCCGCACAGATGGAAAAACGCAACCTCGACTATTGAGCCAAGTTAAGAGTTCGGCCGCTGGTTAAGCCGCTGTTGCCGACCCGGCACAAGCCACGTTCCTGTTTTGTTCGATAATATATCTTATGTTAAATCAATGGCTTAGCAGATTTCCGACATCGTTCTTGCAGAGACTGACGTGGCTTTTTCGCAGCTAAGGCTTGCCAGTCAGTCGCGAGTTAGCCGCGCCGTCGTTCTCGCGCGCGAGCGTGTCGCGGATCTTCGTAAAGATCCTGCAGCGCGCGCAGCCGAAACGCATTCCACCAGCGTTGCCAGCGATGCTCCTCGGCATCGTGGAGCATGTGACATCGCTGGCATAGCGCGGCGAGATTGCGCGGCGCGCTATTGCCAGGATCATGATCCAGATGCGCGCAGGCCAGCACGACATAGGTGATCCGCACGACGTCGAGCGCGAAGAGGTCGCCGACCTTCACCCGTCGCCCCTCTCCCGATCGCCAGCATCGCGCTTCGCTATCCCACCAGCGCCCATCGCCCAGATGCGCGACGTGCCGAAGATGCGGTCGCCGGCAGCGTTCGCAGCGCCCTCCTGCCCGCACGAACCGGATCTGGTCCGACAGCAGCGGCCAGTCGATCGGGTACAGCCAGCGGTTTTCGGGGCGGATCGGCATCCATGACTCTATGAGTCATGCGAAATGAGAACAAAAGGAAAATCTCGTTCCCTTCATGTTCTTATCCAGCATATCATGCGCGCATGTCCGCGTGTGTGATTCCCCTGTCCCAACCGATGCCGATCGCCGATCTGCCGCCAGCGTTTCGCCTGAGGGTGGTGAGCGCGGCCGGCGCTGGCTTCCCCTCGCCTGCCCAGGACTGGGAGGAAACCGCGATCGATCTCGTGGCGCTGCTGCGCCTCGACCGCGCCGCCAGCTTCGTGTTCCGGGTCAGCGGACAGTCCATGATCGACGCTGGAATCTATGATGACGACGTGGTGGTGGTCGATCGCGACGCCACGCCGGTTAGCGGCCGCATCGTCATCGCCGTGGTCGACGGGGGCTTCGTGATCCGCCAGTTGGTCTGGCGCGACGGCAAGCCGGTCCTCGAGGCCCGCAACGCGCGGATGCGCTACGACGCGGTGATCGCGGATGAGAGTGTCGAAGTGTGGGGCGTCGTCCGCGCCTCCGTGCGCAACCTGCAGGGCTGACCGCCATGTGGGCGATCGCTGACGTCTCCAACTTCTATTGCTCGTCGGAGAGGGTATTCGACCCGTCGCTGCGCGATAAACCGCTCATCGTGCTGAGTAACGGGGACGGCTGCGCCATCGCGCGCTCCGAGGAGGCCAAGGCGCTGCACATCAAGATGGGTGCGCCGATGTTCAAGATTCGTGATATCGTCCGCGAGCATGGCATCCAATACCGCAGCAGTTCCTACGAATTGTATGCCGACATGAATCGTCGCTTCAATCAGGTCCTCGCCGAGCACAGTTGCACGGTCGAGGTGTACTCGATCGACGAATCGTTCTTTCGCCTGCCGGTGCTCCCGAACGGCCTGGGCGACGTGGCGGCCGCGCACCGCGTGATCGCGGCCGTCAAGCGTGCGACGGGCCTGCCGATCCGCATCGGGCTTGGCCCGACCCGGACGCTGAGCAAGGTTGCCAACGCCCTCGCTAAGGCGTCGGAGAAGGTCTGGAAGGGCGTGGTCGACCTGCACGACATCGAGCTGCGGCGGCGCCTGTTCGCGCAATGGCCGGTCGAGGAGGTCTGGGGCATCGCGCGAGCGATGACCGAGCGGCTGCGACCGCTCGGCGTCAGGACGACGGCCGATCTTGCCGCCCTCCCCCCGGAGGTCGCGCGCGACGTGGGGACGGTGGTGCTGGAGCGGCTCGTGCGCGAGCTGAACGGCGTCGAATGCACCGATTTCGAGCCGGAGCCGCCCCCGTCCAAGGCGACCGCGGTGACCCGCTGCGTCGGTGAGCCGGTGCGCGAGGTCGCGGCGCTGCGCGAGGCGATGGTGCGCCGCGCGGTCCGCGCGGCCGAGAAGATCCGCGCGCAGGATCTCGCTGCCACCCGCCTGATCGCCTTTGCCCACGGAAGCCGGTTCAAGCCCAACGCGCCGTCCGCCTCGCGCATAGCGCGGCTGTCGCCGGCGACCAATGATCCGCGCGTGATCGGCGGTATGGCGGGCCGCATGGCGGATGTCATGTACGAAACTGGCGGCGTCTACACCAAGTGCGGCGTCATGCTCGAGGGGCTGGAGCCGATGACCGCGCACCAGGCCGACCTGTTCGCGGTGCCCGATCCGCGATCCCCTGCCCTGCTCGCCGCGATCGACGGGCTCAACGGGCGGTTCGGCCGCAACACGATGCGGCTTGCCTCCGAGGGCTTTGGCCAGAAGAGCTACGACACCAAGCGTGCTTTCAAGAGCCCGTCCTGGACCACGCGGATCGATCAGGTGCCGATCGCGCGGTGAGATCAATAGCGATAGCCTGCCTGCCGGCAGGCCGCTGCCAGCTTCATCACTCGCCCATCCTTCGCGCCGTACTGGCGCAACCGTGCGGAATAGCTGTCGCAATAGCTTTTCGCGCGAGCGGACAGTGGCACCCCGTTCGGACCTCGCGCGGTCGCCGCCCCGCCCCGTTCGGCATAGCCACGAGCAGTCGCTGACTGAACCTGGGTGCGCGCTTGCGCGCCCAGATCGACTGCGCCGGGCATGTCCTGCGCGCCGGCAGGGGTCGCGATCGCGAATATCCCGACCGTGAACACAGCAACCAGGCTACGCATTCGATGTTCTCCCTCGAATTTCCGTCAGGCCATCAACGATTTGGCGGCAGCATCGTGCCGGTCGCGGGAGCGATTATGGATGCATGTAGGCGCTTGCAATCGTAGCGGCGTGTGCTCGCAAACGGAGCGATTTTCTGCTCGGATTATCTGACAATGGGCGGAGCAGTCTGCTCACGCTAATTGCCAATGTGCTCGCCATCATCCGGCGCTGCTCGCAGTCATGGTCGCCTGCTCACATTATCTGCCAGCGGGAGTGGCGTCAGCGTGGCACCCGGATGGAGCCGTCCGCGATCCCTTCGGCGATATTTGAGAGCATGACGGCGTAGCGGTGCAGGCCGGGGAAGCGACCGGCGTTTCTCTCGATCTCTTCGCCGTATCCGGCATCGAGCAGCGCCTTGAAGTCCGGCATCACGTCGAACATGCCGCCGAGCAGATCGATATCGGAAGCACCGATCAGCAGCAGGGCATTCGCATGGGCGTCGAGGCGTTTCATCGTCTCCAGCATTTCGGTTTTGGTCATCGCACCCTTTCCGCTTGCGTGGTGTCATCGCCTATTATGCGCTGGCCCTGTTCGCGAAAACCTTCCTTTCTGACGACCTCGCGGGCGGGCCATGACGACAACGCATTTCTGCGGCCCGCCGCTTGTCAGAACTGTTCTGGAAACCTGCTTCGCAAAAGCGCTTGCCGGCTACGGGTTTGGAGAGCCCATTGGCACGGAGCGTGAGCACAACGCCCCGTTTGCAAGCAGCGCCGGATGATGGCGAGCACACTGGCAGATAATTCGAGCAGGACGCTCCCCGCCAGTGGCAGAAAGCGTGAGCAGGAAATCAGGCTGTTTGCGAGCACACGCCGCTATGATTGCAAGCGCCTACAGCTAGGCAGCAAGGGAAGGGCGGGCCTCGTCGCGCAACCCCAATAGCGTCTCGCCGATCGCGCGGCCTAACAGCGGCGGAACGGCGTTGCCGACCTGAACAAAGCCCTCGGTCTTACTACCCTCGAAGGTGAACCAGTCGGGGAATGACTGAAAGCGCGCAGCTTCGCGTACAGTCAAGGAACGGTCCTGGTCGGGGTGAATATACGCACCCCAATGAATGTCGCACTTGGTCAGGATCGTGGACGAAAGCCCCTCCCAATCGAGCCGGCCGTATCGCTTGGTGTGGTCGCACCGGCGCGCCGCCTTCATGCCGCGCGGCAATAGATCGACAGGAATGTCGCGCCAGCTCCCGCCGCGCGGAATATGGCGCATCCGCTCCTCGTTGATGCGAGCGAGCTTGGGCGCTGCATGGTTACGCACGCCGGGAGAGTCGCGGCGCAGCTCCTTCTGGTAGCCAGACTTTGCGACCGTTCGATAGGCATCACTCGTCCAACCCTGCCCGTTGGCGAGCTTGGGCAGGTCGGAGATTGCGTCGGCAACCGTCGTATAGGGAAGCAGGCCGGGGCCATGCGTCGCCTCGGGGAACGTGATCGGCTCGCCAGTGCGGTTGCCGATGAACACGACGCGCCGCCGTTCCTGCGGAACGCCATACTGCTCGGCCTTCAAAACTCGGAAATCGACCTGATAGCCGAGCTTGTTGAAGCCGCTTAGGATTGCCTGAACCGCTGCACCCTGCCCAGCCGACAGAATGCCCATCACGTTTTCCATGATGACCCAGCGCGGCGATAGTGTCTCTACGATGCGTAGATACTCGCGGAAGAGGAAGCTGCGCTCATCGTGCATCCCTCGCTGGTGATTATATACGCTGTATGCCTGGCACGGGGGACCGCCTGCCAAAACGTCAAGCTGCCCCGGCTTAAGCCGGGCCGCTGACATAAAATCCTCGGACGAAATATCTTGGATCGGCCCGCCCAAAAACCGTGCTTCGCGGTGCGTGGCGGCATAGGTCGCACCCGCGCATTCGTCGTAGTCATTGCCTGCGAGCACATGGAAACCTGCCTGACGCAAGCCTTCGGAAAGGCCCCCCGCGCCACAGAACAGATCAATCGCGGTGAGTTCCTGGTTCATCGCCTGCCAGCCTTCGCAGTGGTGAGAGGAAGGTTGCTTTGCGGGCCGGCGTGGCGCTCCAGATATTCGACGATCGCCATTCTAGCGACCCACGAATGCGAGACCTGCCGGTCCTCGGCGAAACGCCGCAAAGCGGCGTCCTCCTTCGGTGTAAGGTTTACGGTGACGCGCTGGATTTTCTCGGCCACGCCTACCCTCGTTCGTCGTCCGTTCGGAGTGCGTATAGGCAAACCTGCATAGCTGCAAGATGCTTCATTCTGCTGCATTCCGACGCAAACCGATGCAGTGAGTGCGTTCAAAGCTGGATTAGCTTCCAGCATCTGTAACTGCCCCCTTGCCCTATGTGTTCCCTTTGTGTTCTCATTGCTGTCACTATGCAAGTAACTCCCGAATCCGTGTCCGCAGCTATCCGCTCCGCTCCCGCGTTCGCCCGCTTGGGCTTGTCGATGCGGGATGCCAGCTATCGTGAGCGCGCGGTCGAAGCGTTGGCCTTCGCCATAGTCGAGGACCTAGAACTGCCTCAGCCCGATTTTGACGGACGCCAGATGACGCTCCCGCTTTGATGTGGAGGCCATCGGCCTAGAACCAATCGGTCATCCCAGCCCCATGCTCCGATCGCCTTTAGCGAGTGCTGGCTTCTCGATCTGCCGCTCGATCGCGGGCGCGGCGCGCTCGGGCGCAAGCGCCGTCGCGCGCTCGCCGGTCCTGGTCTCGATCGCGTTCGCCAGCCCCTCGCGACTGTCGGTGTAGAGCGCCGCGCCCTTCCTGGCCCGGCTGATCGCGACATAGGCGGTCTTCGCGTCTACCGTGTTCGCCCGGAAGCTCTCAAGGTGCGTCATCGACCGGTCGGCCGTCGCGCCCTGGCTGCCGTGCACCGTGCCTACCCAGCCGTGGCGAACATGCTGGTCGCGGGCCTGGTCGAGCTGCATGACGTGCTCGCGCCCGCGCGCGTCCCTCACGGTCATGGTGCGGGCCTCGGCGTCAATTGCCTTCACGGTCGCGGTCGCGCCGTTGATCCGCCCGGCCTCGCGGTCGTTGCGGGTGAACTGCACCCGGTCACCCTTCGCGAACTCCCTTTGCCGTTCGGCGAACGCCTCCGCCTGGCCCCGGCCCCATTTGTCGAGTTTCCAGTCGATCGCCCGGCCCTCGCGGTCGCGTAGCTCGATGCGGTTCGCCGCGGCGTCCACCTTGGCGACACGATAGGCCTCACCCTTCTCAATCCCCTGGCGCTCATAGCCGCGCCGGAACGTCACCACGTCGCCGGCCTCGTAGCCGCGTGCGTGCCGCGCCTCCTCGCGGGTGAGGCCCCGGCTTTCCAGCGTCGCCGCGCTCACCTGGTGCTCGCCGATCGTGCCGTCGCGGCGAAGCTCCGCGCGGATGGCCTGCGTCAACAGCTCGCGCCCGTCGCGCGTGGTGTCCATGACAAGGGTGCGGTCGCGTTCCCTGGGGGTGAGCTGGGCGAAGTCGCGCGCCATGACCGCGCGCCGATCGCCCGCGTCCGCAATCTCCGTCACCTTGCCACCGCCCCGGTCCAGCGCCTCCAACGCGCGCCGGCCATCGCCGGCGATGGTGGCCTGCACGGCCTCACGAGTAAGCTCGTTCTCCTGCCGAACGATCCGGTCGAGCGCGAACGTCCTCATGCCGGCGTCCTGCAACTGCCCGAATGCGCGGCCCGCCTCCACGCTGCCGAGCTGCTTCACGTCGCCTACCAGCACGACGCGCGCGCCCGACCGCTCGGCAAGGCTCAATACCTTCGCCATGTCGCGCGCGCTCACCATCGACGCCTCATCGACTATCCACGTCTCTCGGCCCCGGCTCGCCTCCACGACAAGCGTCTCACCGCCCAACACGGCCTTCGCGACCGTCGCCCCCTCCGCGCCGATCGCATCGCCCAACAGCGAAGCGGCCTGCGCGGTCGGCGCGAACGCGCGGACCTGGTAGCCTGCGGACCTCATGCCCTCGGCGTAAGTGGCGAGCACGGTGGTCGTCTTGGCCGTGCCGGCGTATCCCTGCACGCCCGTTACGCGGTCGGTGCCGGTCAACAGCCCGGTCGCAGCCTCGCGCTGCCCGTCTGTCCAGCGATGCCCCCGCGCCTCGGCGAAGAACGCCGTGGTGGTCACGGCGCGCGCGGCGTCCTGTTTCTCCATCGGCGCCAGCGCCCGGTCACGCCCGGCGTCCTCGATCGCCAACATCCGGCGCTCGGTCGATACCGCCTCGCGGGTGGTGAACCCCCTGGCTCCGCCTCCGCGCTCGCGCGCGACCAGCTCGCCGGTCGCCTCGGCGCGCCTAACCGCGGTCGCGACCTCGGCCGCGGTCGCGCGCCCGCCCGCCTGCTCCACGGCGCGCGCCTCCAAGGCCGCCGCAGAAAACACCGCGTCGCGCTCGGACAAGTGCCGCGCCGCGGCTCCTACCGCCAGCGTCGCCGCGGCCTGGCGCTGCCCCTGCTCCGCCAGCCCGAACGGACGTTCCGGGGTGGCCTGGCGCTCGGCCTGCGCGACAAGCGCGCGGCGCTCGTTCTCGCCGAACCCTGCGGCCTCGGCCTGGTCGCGCCATGTGGGAACGAGCTGCTCGCGGGCGATGTGCTCCTTCGCCTCGCGGGTGGCGAGCGTGATGGTCGCCTTCTCGGCCGCAGTCGCGTCGGCGCGGGTCTTACCGCGCTCGGCAAGCGCCTCCTCCACCTTGTTCCCGCGCGCGCTAAACTCGCGGATCGCGGCCTCGGGAACGCCCGCCAGCTCGAACGTGCCGCTCTTGCCCTCCACGATGCCGTAGCCGAGCTGGCGCGCCTCACCCGCCAAGGCTTGCCGGTAGATGCTGCCCGCATCCTTGTAGATGCGGAAGAATGACAGGCTCTCGACGCTCCGCCAATTGCCCGCCTTGTCCTGGGTGGCGTTCAGGATGACGCTATGGGTGTGAAGCTGCGGGTCCTGGGCGCGGCTGGTGTTATGGCGGAACGTCGCGACCGCGAGATTGCCGGTTTCGACGGTGCGGACCTGGCCTCCGGTCCTCGCACGCGTCGCCGCGCCGTGGCGCTCGATATAGTCGAGCGCGACCTTCACCGCCCTGTCGTGTGCGCCAATCAAGCGCCGGTCGCCCGCGACCTCGGCCATGATCGACACCGACTTGGGCGCGGAAAAGGTCATGTCCCATCCCGGCCGATGCTCGCGCTCACCGTTCCTGACGGTGCCGAGCCGGTCGCCGCTCGGTAGCACCCCCTCAAGTCCGCGCGCAAAGGTCGCGCGGTCCACCTCGCCGTCCAGCCCCAAAGCCTTCGCGCCCTCGCCAAACCACGCGCTCGGGGACTCGCCGCCCTCGGTGTAATAGTCGTCCGCCTCATAGTAGCTCGCGGCCTGCGCGGCGCTTTTGAGCGAGGCGACGGAAGCGACCACCTAAAGCGCGCCGCCTGCCGTCCGGTCGCGCTCCGCGCCGGCAGGCGGCGTCGTGGGCGGTGCCGGCTGCGCCGTCATGGGAACGGTAGCCTCCGCTATGTCGGTCCGCTCCATGTGTGTCCGGCCGATCGTCACGCGCGCGATCGGCAAACCGGACAAGCGAAGGAAGCCGGTCAACGCGGGCAAGTGGCCGATCTCGCTGTCGAGCACGATCGGCTTGGTTTGCCGCATGGTCGATAGCGAACCCTTGTCGGTCCATGCATCGCTGTCGAGCGAGGCGCTGGAACGGTGCTCCTCCACCTCCGAACGGCCCAGCAGCTCGGTCGCCCATTTGGTCGACTCCGGGTCGCCCAGCCGCATGATAAGCTGGGTGCCAGCCTGTCCCACGATCGTACCGGCCTCATGCTGGCCGTAGGTGCTGCGAAGCTGGCCGATCGCCTGGAAGGCGATAACGCACGCCGCTCCGAACTTGCGCCCCTCGGGTAGCAGGGTGAGCAGCCCGCTCGCGCGGGGGAGCGCGGGAAGCTCGTCCAGCACCAGCCACGCGCGCGGCGCGCCCTTGGTAGGCCGGTCGAGGATCGCCGCCACGGCGCAATCCAGCCAACACCCTAGCAGCGGGCGCGCGGCGGCGAAGTTGCGCTTGCGCGACGCGAGGAAGATCCACGGTTTCGCGCCCTCGATACCGGGAAGGGCGGCATAGAAGTCATCGAAGCTGACGGTCGGCCCGTTGCCGGGCGCGGCCTTCATGGTGCCGACGATCTTCGCCGCTTCCGCCAGACAGAACAGCACGCTCGCGGTCGCCTTTTCAGCGTCCTTCTGAAACACGCGCGCGGCCTCGGTGCCGCGGGTCAGCTCCGCCAGCTCGTCCGGCGTCATGTCACGAAGCGCGCGGGTCAGCTCGGGGACGTTGCCGCGCCCCTGCTCCCACAAGCGCCGGATAACGGCCGCGACGACGATGCGCGCCTGGTCGTACCAAACATCGTCACCGGAAGCGGTCGAGCCGCCCGGCTTGGCGACGATAAAGCCCGCCAGCCGGTCGGCGTCCGATGCCGACCGCACATCGCTGAACGGGTTCCAGTAGGCGCAGCGCGCGTCGAACGGATTGAGGATCAGGTCGCCGCGCTCGGGCCGATAGTAGCGCGCGACATAGCCCCCATCCACGTCATGCACGAAAGCGTGCTGGCCGCGCCGCTCCACCTGGTCGAGCAACGCCCATATCGCGGTCGTCTTGCCGGTGCCGGTCGCGCCCGCGAACAGGAAGTGCCGCGCCTCCTCGGCCTCCGGCACGGGCACGCCCCCGATCGTCACCGGCCGATCGGCCGTGCCGATCGGTACCATGCGCGCCAGCGTCGCCGCGTCCACCCGCTCCGCCCCGCGAACGGTGCGGTCGCGCCCTGCCCGCTCTCCTTCCTCCGCCCATTTGCGCCTGCGCCAGCGATAAAGCGGCACGCCGATCGCGACGCCGCATAGGAGCGCGAAGAACACCATGCGCCACAGGAGGCGCTTGAAGCCCCGCGTGGCGGGGCTGCGGGGGTCGAGAATGTCGTCGCGCATGGCGACACGCATCCGCGCCTCGGCAGTGGCGAGGTTGCGCCCGAACGGGTCCAGCAGCTCGCGCCCTTGCGTCCTCACGTAAAGCACCGCGCCGCGCCGGGTGAGGTCGGGCGCGGTCGTCCATCCCGCGAACGCGCCCACGCCCGCGCATAGTAGGAACAGGATTGCCGCCACCTGCGCGCGCGCATTTACCCCCGCCCAATGCCGGTTCCTGCTCGCCTGGCCGCGGGAGAGGAGTTCGGCGCGGGTCGCCATATGGCTACTCTCCGCCTTCGCTTTCGGCATCATCCTTGATGCTCTGAACAAGGTGGAAGCCGATGCGCCTCGGTTCGGCTTCCTTGGCTGGCACCGCCGTCAAAAGAACGCTCATTTGGGTGTAATGCTGTAGCAACTGCATGGGCTTTCCATGCTCATTGTTGCCGTAGAAAATTAGCATATCCGGCCCCCAATAGCCTACATCGTCAATGTGCATGACGCTGGCGTCGGGAGTGGCGACAAGGCGAAGGCCGATCTCCTCATCGGGTTCTAGGTCGGTCTCGAACTTCTCGATCTGGCGCGCAATGCGCTCGAACGCCCACTTGGCCGGAATGATCGGGTCCAGCTTTGGAAGCTGCGGAACCTCGACACGCGGCATTGCGAGGGACGGTATTTTGAACGGGTCGGTTCGCATAATCTCTCCTGCTTAACCCTCGCGTGCCTTGGCGAGCTGCCGGTCAAATATCCGCTGCGCGTCGCGCGTGATCCCGGCCATGTGCTCGTCGCCCTGCCCCGGTCCCGCCAGCGCCGCGGCGTAGGCCGCGCCGGCCGCGTAGAGAGTTCGCTGGGTCAGCCGGTCGGCAAGCTCGGCACGGACGGTCAACCGTTCCACCGCCTCGCGCAACGCCTCCACCTCGCCAACCGATACGCTCGCAGGCGGTGCGGTATCGTGCCGTACCGGCTCCGCGCCTCTGCCCCCGACAAGCGCCGCGATGCCAAGTTCAAGCGCGCGAACGGTCGCCTGGTACAGCGGCAAGCCCACGTCCGCGGCGTAGCTTTTCAGCGCCGCGGCCTGGGTATCCGTCACGCGGGCCGTCAACATCACGCGGGGCAAGTGGTCCTCCCGTCCGTATGCGGTGAGACTACGCAAAATGAAGCGGCTGTATAGACCCCGTTGACAGTGACTTGGCCTTGTGGCGCAATGTCCTTCCTGGTCGATGCGACCACGCATCGACTGCGCTCTGGGGGGTGCACGCGTGCGTAGGGTGTGGACTAAACTGAGCGAGGCAAAGCCTCGCCCCTTCTGCCCTTCTTCCTTCTTCTTGGCGGGTGGATCGTGGCACTGAGCGGCTTCGCGTCCGGCGCACTGGTGGCGGCTCCGATCGCCGCGGTGCTGACCTGGCTTGCGGTGTCCTGGCAACAGCACGTCGATGTGCGGGTCGAGCGCGACACGGCCGTTGTCCGCGCCGATCGCGCCGCGTTCAACGCCGGGTTCGATCGCGACTGGTCGGTCGCGACGGGACAAGCCCGGCCTGCCTGCGACCCTGAAATCTCGGCTGAACTGGCGCGGCTCCGCAAGCGCGCGACCGAACTGGAAGCGAAGCTCGCCGGGTCAAGCGACACCCTCGCGCGCGACGCGACCGAGCTGCGGAACCTGATGGTGGAGGAACGGCGATGATCCTGCGTGTGCTGCTCACCCCTGCTCTGGTTGCCGTCACGCTGTCCGGCTGCAATTCGGGCGGCGCGTCGGTGTCCGGCTCCGGGTCGGAAAGCGCCGGGTCCAGCTCGGGCACGTCCAGCCTGTGGGAACGGGTTAAGAGCCTCGGGTTCGAGACGGGCAAGACCTACGAAATGCCGGCGCTGGGCCTGATGGCCGATGCGTTTCTAGCCGACTGGAACGCGCGCGATCTGCCGGTCGATCTCGGCCTTATTCTCCTTCAGGCACGCGACGGCCGGCGTCCGCCGATGAACCAGGCGATTGCGGCACTGGTCGAGCCGACACGCAAGGAATACCGCGAAACTCCGCCGGCCGCGCGCGACAAGGAATCACCGCTCGATGCCGACCATCGGCTCTACACCCTGCCGATCGTCGTCGCGATGCAGCCCCGCACAGGTTGGGAAGTCTACGCGATAGACGATCGCGTCACCGATCCCCGCTTCGATACCCCGTTCTTCCGGGCGCACCGCGCTCCGCCCCGCTACGACGAAGAACTGCACCTCCGCTACATGGAGATGCTGGCGGCTTCGGCAATCTACACCAACACCGTGTTCGGGCTGATCGACAAGGAACTGGGCACGTCGCGTCTCGCCGATCCCGACGAAGCGCAACGGCGGGTGCTCGCTGCCTTTCAGGCGATCCCGGCCACGACGCTGAAAGCCGCGCTCGATGACGCTTCGCGCCAAGTCGTCGGCGGCTCGTTCTCCACGGACCTGACCGGCTCGGGCAATATCCATTTCACGCATAGCCCAGCCGGCGATTTCGTTGCCGATCCCCGCGGCCTCACCTGGACAAAGGCGGGCGGCGTCTGGTTCGGCGATGGTCGGATCAGCGGGCAATCCATCAACCTGCGGCTCGCTTCCACCGCCTCGCTGTCGCAACGGCAAGCGGCATCGGGCACGCAAGGCACAAACGCCGATGCCAAGGTCGAAGGCTCCGGCAGCGTCGGGCCGGGCCGGTGAACTGGCTCAATCCCTGGGTTTCGCGCGCGGGCGTCGTGTCGCGGGTCGGGATAACCCCTCCCTCCCTGCCGGGTGGTCCATGCATCACGCGCTTCCGGCTCGATGGTCACGCCATGCATTACCTCGGCAAGCCCGTGCTGCTCTGCGACGGTGATCGTGCGATTGTCGTGGGCTGGCAGCACAAGGGAGAGCTGCACGCCTGCTTTCTAGCCGTACCCGATTGGGGCTGGTATTACCGTCGTCACTCGGCCGTGTCGGATTTTGTTGGCGGTATCCTGCTGCTGTTTCTAGCCGCTCTGCTGCTCGTTAAGGTTGCGGTTCTCCCCGGCGTTCTGCTGGCAGGTATCGCCGCCATGCCGATTTTTCATGCCGTGGCTTGGCTGGAAGGCGAGCGATTGATGCGCCGCGTTACGCTTGCGTCCTACCAGCCCCGGCTGGGATCGTAGCTGCTGCTGCTCGACGCATGATCCCAACGGGTCGAACTGCTATCGGAGAACGCTTGGCTGGCCTGATCGTCATGCCAGCGGTGAAGGTCGGTTCCGAAGGGGTTCCCCTGCACGTCGACCCCGGCAATGCCGCTACCGATCATCGGCAAGCCGGTCGCCGGGTTTACTTGGGGAATGTCATCGCCTCCGGTGCGGTCGGCAAAGGCCTCGCCTTCACCCCATTCTATGCGGGAGAACCATTCCCCTATCCGACCGAAAATGCCCATCTGCACCTCCGCTGCGTCCCAGGCCATCAAGCCGGACCTGCCTCTAACCTTTAGCGATGGTTTTAAGGTCGATCTTCTCCTGCTTAAAACCCCAAAAAACATAAGCTCACGCGAAGCGTGAGAGCGATTCCAAGATTCAAGGGATTCTAAGGATTCATGCGCTCTTAAGCTACTGAATAGGCACGGATAAAAGCCGTCTATGCGAGTAATGGGGCGGCTCTATGCGAGAAACGGGGCGGTTTGTTGCGAGCAATGGGGCGTCTCTATGCGAGGGATAGGGCGGTCGTGCGAGTGGACTTTGCGTGTCGCCTCGCATAGCCTTCGCGCATTATGGCGATCGATGAATCAGTAGGTCGGACTATGAAGGCGGCGCATATGGCGCGGTCGGAAGGTCGCCGCGTCATCATCAAAGCTGGGGAGCTGATCGAGGCTCGGTTCGCTCGCGGCGTCTCCCCTTCCCTCGCTGCGCGCAAGGTGCTGGCGCTGCTGATTGAGAAGGCGAGTGGGAACGCCTGGCAACCGGGCGCGCATACCATCACGAAAAAGGAACTTCGCGGCTCTCACGAAAGCAACGATCGGCTGAACGACACGCTCGATGAACTGATGGCCGTACATTTTAAGATGCCTACGATTTCGGGCCGCGGGCGCGATGCGGTCCTGACCGCGGCGCTGATCGCCTGGAACATCGAAGAAACCGATGACGACGGGCTATCAACGGTCGAATGGGAGTTTTCCGAACCTGCCCGTCAGATGCTTCAAGGGTCGGACTATTACGCCCGTCTCAATCGGGCGGCGTTGCTCGCGCTGCAAAGCAAATACTCCGTCACGATATTCGAGATTGGATGTCTGCTCATTGGACGGCACGATCGAACTTGGCGCGGCGGATTGGACGATCTGCGGGAAAAGCTGGGCGTGCCTCATTCCGCCTTACGCAATTTCGCCGATTTTCGGCGCTTCGTGCTCAAGCCCGCAAAAGTCGAAATCGACCAGCTCGCACATTTCACGTTCGATTGGGAGGAGAAGCGCGCTCCCGGTCGGGGACGAAGGATTGCCGAGGTCGAGCTGTGCTTTACCCCTAAGAGGTCGGCCGCGATCAATGCCGCGGCCGATGAAGTTGAGCGCCCCAAGGTCGGCCGTCGATCGCGGCGGGATGGGACCGTCGAGCATCTACGGGTGGTCGAGTCCGGCAAGGCGCTACCTGCCCCCTCTACCTTTCCGACCGGCTCCCTGTCCTACGGGGATCGGGAAGCCGCCTTTGCTGGCGTCGCGCGTGCCTACGGCGGCGGCTGGGACAAGGATTTGATCGCAGAGGCTTACCGGACTCACATGGGCGACAAGCTCGATACACTGACAGGCACGGCCCTGCTTTCGTCATGGGAAGGTTTTTGCAAAAGCTACGCGTCACGTCGCCCAAAGCCGTAGGCGCGTATGCACGTAGTCTCGTGTGCGTGCCTACCGTTCTCCGAACGGGTGCCGGTCATATTGCCGCATCAACAGGTCGATGGCTTCGCCCAAGAGCGCCTGCACGGTCTTGTCCTGTTCCACCGCAAGCATATTCAGCCCTCGGCTAAGCTCCGGGCTAAAATGCCCGCTGATAACGCGTTTGCCTTGCCGTGATGGTCGCGCTCCGGACGGCTTCGCCGGTTCCGCTATTATTTGCGAAGTGGGTTGCGCGGTGGCTCCTACCGCTTTCAATCCAGAAAACTTGCCGCTCATGCCGCTGCTTTCCCCTTTGTGGTTCGCTTGCGTGTATGCACGCCTACCTGGCTACGCGCCCACGTCCATACGCTTTCCGCCTCGGCGGCGGCTTTACCGCCCGGTTCAAGCTCGGCTGCGACTTTTCCGGCTCCGGTACTATGATGGTAAATCGCGCGCTGCGTCAGCATGGCGGGCGCTACAGGTAGACCTAGACGCTCCACGAGCTCGCTCGCTTCTCTGTAGGTGACTGGCGCTCTCGTCGGTCCTCCGACCCAAATAACGAATGTCGGCTTGCCGCTGGCCTTCGCCAGCTCGGCCGTCATTTTGATAGCGTCGAGGTCGAACGCTTGAGGTCGGCAGGGTATCAGGATCAGGTCGGCCGCTTTTCCAGCTTCGCGCGCCATAATGTCAGCGTGGGGCGGGGTGTCGATGATCGCGACCTCGGCCCCAAGCTCGGCTGCCCCCGATAACTTGCGCGGCAACAGGGCAGGAGAGCCGCAATCTATCACCTCGGGCGCGCCGATGCCTGCCAGCTCCCGCCAGTGCGACCAACTCGACGCGGTAGCCTGCGGGTCGGCGTCGAGCACAAGTGCCTCCAGCCCCGATGCTGACGCTGCGGCGGCAAGGTGGATGGCGAGGGTGGTCTTGCCAGCTCCGCCCTTCTGGCTGATTATCGCTATGGTGTGCACACGCATCCTCGTACTCGTGGATGCGTGCATACACGCACACAGGTAGGCTGTCATGTTTATAATGTTTGGTCATCTGCCGCGCCGTAGACATAAGCGCAGTCGAGCAGGACGTGCCAGCTTACGGCTTAGACAGCCGCGATATCGTTGCCTGGCTGACGTTGAATAGGGCGGCGACGGTCCGTTGCGTGTCGCCAGCGTCGAGCTTTCGCAATGCCTCTGCCTGCTGGTGAGGAGTGAGGGCGGTTTTGCGCCCGAACTTGACTCCCCTTGCCTTAGCCTGGGTCCGTCCTGCGGCGGTGCGCTCGGTGATCCGCGCGCGTTCCCAGCTCGCCGCGATCCCAAGTACGGCTATAATTACTTCGGCGAACTGCGACGTGGTATCGACCATCGGCTCGGCGATCGAGCGGAAGCCTGCGCCGGCTTCCTTCACCGCGTGGAGGATGTTCAACAGGTCTCGGGTGTTGCGGGCCAGCCGGTCTGTCGCTGTAACTATCAACACGTCGCCGGGATCAAGCGCGGCGATCGTGCGCCTGAGCTGGGGACGCTCGGTCAACGCGCCGCTGATTTTCTCGCGATAGATTTTGGTGCAGCCCGCCGCTTCAAGCTGAGCAAGCTGCTGGGCCAAGTCCTGGCCGGTGGTCGAGACGCGGGCATAGCCGTAGATCACGGTTGGAATTGTGCATCAGATTTGTGCATCAGGAAAGGGGCCAGATTTCCAACATTTCCGATGTGATGCAAAACCTTTGATTTATGCATCGGCGTGGTAGGGTCGAGCGATGATCCGCTACGCTCCGAAACTCAATCTGGCCTTCTGATGGCGAAGCTGCCCGGGGAGGCGATCGAGGTCATTAATCGCAACGCCTTGGTCAGCCTGGCGCTGACTAGAGGCTATATTGCGTTCTTGCCCGTCTATGACGGTGGGGTCGATTTCATCCTCTACAATGAATCGACTAACGACGTTCAAAAGGTCCAGCTCAAGAGCCGGTGGACGATAGACACCAAATATCAGGGCAGGGGCATCGTCGTCGCGTTCCCCGATCGCGGCTGCTGGTATCTCGTGCCGCATGACGAGCTGGTCCGCATGGCCGATGGTTATGGCTTCACGGCGCAAACCTCGTGGACGAAGCCGGGAGGCGCCTACAGCTACGCTCCGTTGAGCAAGCGCATGGTCGAGGATTTGAAGCCTTATCGTTTCGAGCGACTAGAAGTGGTGACGGAACGCGCTGCCGTTGAGGCAAGCGAATGAGGGGCGGGGGGCCTGCGGCTCCTGCTAGGACGCAGGCCCCGGCGGACCTAAGAAGTTACGGATAGCGCGTTCGGTCGCCTCGGCATTCTTTATGCCGCACTCCCATAGCTCCAGCACATTCCAGCCGGTGCGCTCCAGCTCTACGCGAGCGGCGTCGTCACGGGCGATATTGCGGGCGATTTTCGCCTCCCAATAGACCTCGTTGCTTCTCGGGGTGTGAGCCGCCCTGCATGACGGGTCCGCATGGCGATGCCAAAAACAACCGTGAACGAAGATGATCTTGCGGCGGGCCGGGAACACCAAATCCGGCGTGCCTGGTAGATCGCGCCGGTGAAGCCGAAAGCGGTATCCCAAGCGGTGCGCTATACGGCGCACCGCCATTTCCGGCTTCATCCCTTTAGACCGGATTCGGCTCATGTTACGTGACCGCGCGGCGGCGTCGATCCTGTCAGCCATTGGCCTTTAACCCTCCGGCACCTAAAGACGGCAAGGGGGTATCAGGTCGCATGGCACTCAAAATTGTCGAGTTCTTCGGTTACAAGCCGCTCGTAAAGCGCGCCCGGCCCTTCGTTGACGATCTGATGTGTCCTTTCACGCGGGCGGCCTGCATCAAGCCGAACCACGGATCATGCTCAGTCCGGCAGTCTCAGGGTGACCCCATCATCTGCTGCCCGAACCGCCTCTATGCCGACGATTACAAGGCACTGCGCGAGATAGCGCAGGAGGTGTTCGGCCCCGAAAGCGACCTCATAACCGCAATGGAAGCCCGCACGATGAAGACGCGCGGAGAGCTGACCGGGAATGAAGTCGTCGCGTTTGGCAAGGGATGGGGCGGAGAGCTACCGTTGCCACGCCCCAAACGCGCTGATGGCAGTCAATCCGGTGCGTACTATGTGGATTGGATTCTTGCCAAGATCGGCAAGGGCGGTTTGTTACAGGAGTTCACAGCCTTAGAAGTTCAGACCATCGATACGACCGGCAGCTACAGGGATCAAGCCGACGCTTTCTTTGCTGGGGAACCGTTCGACGGTTGGAGCAACTCCGGTATGAATTGGGAGAACGTAAACAAGCGCATTCTCCCACAGCTCATCTACAAGGGCCATGTTTTACGGCGCGAAGCGCGATGCTCCAAAGGTTTGTTCTTTATCTGCCCGCAGCAGGTTTATGACAAGATTCGCCACCGCCTCGGCAATACGCTTCACGAATACCCTGTTGGACCTGGCACGATCTCGTTCCGCTCATACGAGCTGGGCGACATTGACCCTGAAACGAAGGTGCGGCCCCTCGTTTTCAACGCCCAATTCACCACCACGGTCGATCAGGTGGCGACGGCGTTCACGTCGCCCATCCATTTGCCAGACAAGGACGTGTACGCCGCCGCTATTAATCTGGCGCTCCGCTAGGTGTAGGCGCTTGCAATCGTAGCGGCGTCTGCTCGCAAACGGAGCGATTTTCTGCTCGGATTATCTGACAATGGGCGGAGCAGTCTGCTCACGCTAATTGCCAATGTGCTCGCCATCATCCGGCGCTGCTCGCAGTCATGGTCGCCTG
>SXGU01444414.1_pt1 | contig 20533 bp, 21 predicted proteins | sample 3174531 | NCBI WGS metagenome assembly SXGU01 (sample SAMN11356863, study PRJNA531348) | freshwater metagenome | isolation source: freshwater sample F1-140 | place: China: Fuxian Lake, Yuxi | collected 2017-12-25 | reverse complement strand
CCTGCACCTTGGCGATCAACGACATCTTTCGGCGAAGACTCGGCGCCCGCCCGATCCAGTTGCCTTCAGGCAACATACCCACCACTTCGGAATGGGCATGCTGGGACATCATCCTCGTCAACTGTTTCCGGTATTTCTCCGGCATCCAGTCTTTCGGTTCGATGGTTTCGTCGCGGGCCAGCCGGGCATCGAACGCGGCCAAGTTGGCGGACTCATCGGCGAGTTTGGAATCGGCAGCCATGGTGATGTCCTGATCGGGAGTGGAACGCATTGGCGTCAAATATACCCATCATTCGGGGGGTGTCCAAACCTTTCCCCGGCATGGCTTTATGGTATCTTCACAGAGGATGGATTTCCGACGGCCGTCGGCCCGCGGGCATCCAGGTCTTCTTTCCTCTCACGGATTCAGGCTTGATATGACGAATACGAGACGCGAGTTCCTGGAACGATCCCTCGCCGTCACCGCGGGCGGTTTGTTGGTCCCCAAGCTCGGGATCCACACCCAGATTCCCCCGGCCCGGCCCGCTTCCAAGGCCCTCAAGATCCTGATTTGGGGCGGCACCGGCTTCATCGGGCCCCACATGGTCCGGTATGCGATGTACCGCGGTCATGAGATCACGCTGTTCAATCGGGGCAAGACCAATCCGAATCTCTTCCCCGGTGCCGAGCTTCTGACCGGCGACCGCGACGGCAAGCTCGACAGCTTGAAGGGGCGGAAGTGGGATGCGGTGATCGACAACAGCGGCTACGTCCCGCGGCACGTCCGCGATTCGGCGGCCCTGCTCAAGGACAACGTCGGCCGCTACCTGTTCATCTCAACCGGATCGGTCTACGGGTTCGACATCGACGAGATCGACGAGGACTCGCCGCTACTTCCCCTGACGGAGCCGGGCAGCGAGGATGTCAACAAGCACTACGGAGCGCTCAAGGTGCTCTGCGAGCAGGCGGTGCGTGACAACTACGGGCCGCGGAGCACCATTCTCCGCCTCCACATCGTCTCGGGCCCCGGTGATCCGACCGACCGCTTCACCTACTGGCCGGTCCGGATCGACAAGGGGGGCGAGGTCATCGCCCCAGGGGCCATGATCAACCCGGTCCAAACCGTCGACGTGCGCGACTTGGCCGAGTTCACGGTTCACTCGGTCGAGCGCGGAACCTCGGGAACCTTCAACGCGGCCGGCCCGGCCCAAGACGATTTCTCGATGGCCGAGTTCCTCTACGGCATTCGCGCCGTCACGGCCGCCCGGGTGGGGTTCACCTGGGTCGACGAGGCGTTCCTGGTCGAAAAGAAGGTCGGCTACCCGATGTGGGTGCCTCACAAGGGCAAGGCTCGGGGCGCGGTGCACGTTCGCTCCCATCGGGGCATCGCCGCCGGCCTCAAGTTCCGGCCCCTCGCCGTGACCGCGCTCGACACGCTCGAGTGGTTCAAGGCCGAGCCGGTGGCCCGGCAAGGCCAACTCAAGCTCAATGTGGAGCGGGATGCCGCATTGCTGACTGAATGGAAGGCTCGAAGCAAGAAAGGCTAGTGAAGCCCTCCCAGGACTCGATCGAGTGCCCGGGTCGCCAGTTCGAGTTGGTCGGCGCCAACGACCAACGGCGGTAAGAATCGGATCACGTCCTCGCCGGCGGGAATGGCGAGGACGTTTTCTCTTTGGAGATCCTTCAACAGCTGGTCGCGGTCGCCTCGGACTGCCACCCCGACCATCAGTCCCCGGCCTCGCACCTCGACGACCCGGTCGCTCCGGATCGCCGCCAGCCGCGCCCGCCAGTCCCGCCCGATTCCGTCGACGGCGGCCAGGAAATCGGCGGTCAGGACCGAGAGGGTAGCCAGAACGCCGGCAGCCGCCAGCGGATTCCCTCCGAAGGTCGACGTGTGAACGCCCTTGGCCAAACGCTCCGATACGGCCGGTGCCACCGCCGTGATCCCGACTGGGATCCCGCCGGCCAGCCCTTTGCCCAAACAGAGGATATCCGGCTCGATGCCCTCGCGTTCCGACTCAGTGAACTTGCCGGTCCGGCCGGAACCGGTTTGGATCTCGTCGACGATCAGCAACACCTTCCGCGCCGAACAGAGTTCCCGCACGGCGCGAAGGTAGCCGTCAGGTGGGATCACGATCCCGCCCTCGCCCTGGATCGGCTCGACGATGACGGCCGCGGTATCGGCGGTGATCGCGGCATCGACTGCCGCTACCGATCCATACGGGACGTGATCCACCGGCAGCAAGCACCCGTCGAACAGGGCCCGGTACTTACCGGCGTGGGTCACCGAAAGGGCTCCGAACGTCTTGCCGTGATAGCCGGCGGCGCCGGCCACGAAGTGCCGCCGGCCGGTGGCCACGATCGCGAATTTCAGCGCAGCCTCGATCGCCTCGGTGCCGGAGTTGAGCCAACAGAGCCCGGCGCCCGGCATCGGGAGCCGGTTCACGACCGCCATCGATGCCCGGGCCCGCACGTCGCTGCCGAAGCTCCCGTGCATGGTGACGACCCGGCTCAACTGCTCCGCCAGCGCCGCCGTGACCACCGGGTGGCCGTGGCCGAGCAAGCTGGCCCCGTAGTTCGTCATGAGGTCGAGATAGCGGCCGCCATCCCGGGTGAACAAGTAAGCCCCTTCCCCCCGGACGAACGACAGCCCTCGATTGGGGTAGAGCGCGAGAACGGCCGGCCGGTCAGCCAATCAGAGTCCCCTTGCCGGCGAGCGCGTCGGCCACGGGATGCGGAGTCCGGCCGTCGGCAATGGTGACGACGGGCCGGCCATCGGCGAAGAGTTTCTTGAGAGCGTACAGTTTCCGCTTGAATCGCCCAGTGGCGACCGCCTCGCGTTGGTCGAGTTCAGCCACCGAAACCCGGGCCAGAACCGACCCAGGGTCGTCACGATCCGCGAGCAATCCTGGCGCCTCGATCAACTGGAGGATCCGGCCGGCTCGAACGACGCCCTGGAGTGCCACCACGACATCATCGTTTTCGGCGTTGACCGCGGCGCCGGTCTCGTCGATCAACGGCACCGTGATGACGGGGGTGTAGCCGCCGGCAAGCAACTGATGCAGCAAGGCGCCGTTGACGGCCGCCGGCTTGCCCGAGCGATCCCGCACCAACAGCGTCTTGGAACCCTCCCGGACCCGGACCCCCTTGTTGCGGGTCGCCACGACCAACCGGCCGTCCATCCCGGTCAGGCCGATGGCATTCCGGCCGTGCCGTTGGAGGTGCTCCACGATCCGCTTGTTGGCGAGGCCCGCGTAGGCCATCATCAGGAGGTCGATCGTATCGTCGTCCGAATAGACGCTGTCGTACCCCGACACCGAGGTGATGACCCGTTTCGGGCGGCCGAGCGCGTCGGCCAGCCGGTCCCGGAGGGCGTTGGCGCCGTGGACCACCACCACCGGTCCGGGCACGAGGGCCAGATCGGCGGCGATGCCTTCGAGGTTGAGATCGGCCCCGCCGCCGATCTTGACCAGCAGCACGTCGGTCAGCGCGGTCATGTCCACTCCAGCACGGCGCCGTTGGCGATTGTGGTCCAGCCGGACTCGCCGGCAAACGGCGCGGAGCACACCGTCCGCCTCGTCCCGGCTTCTTTCTGGTACATCGTGAAGTAGCCGGGATCCTCGCTGAAGCGGGACCCGATCCGGATCGTGTCGCGGTTGGCCACGACGAAATTCATGGCCCGGATGTATCCGGTGCGCCGGGCCACGACCCGAACCGCGTGCTCCAGGGCCGCCGTATCGGAGTCGCCCCCGAAACGGCGGAGGACGTTGAACAGTTTCTCCGCGCCGATCCGTCCGGGGGCGGTGAAACGCACTCCGCGAAGTTCGCCGTTGAAGGCAAACGCCACGTCGCCGTCGACGAACGGCATGTTGTTCTCGACGGCGATGCCCTCGTTTCGGAACGCGCTCCGGGCGTGTGCCACCAGCACCCGGGTCGGGCCGAATTGATCGAGCCGGTCCTCCCAAATCGGCGTAATCGAGTGATACACCCGCCACGCCTCCCCGTCCCACCAGCTGCAACCCCACCCGTCGCCCTGAAATTCCTTGCTTTCTCGGGCGACAACCGCCAACGCCCGGAGTTGATCCGGCACGGGGAATGCCTCGGCATCACGAACGGCCAGGAGACGGCACATTGGTCAGATCGGGTGGAGGCCGGGGAAGTCGAGACCGGCGGTTTCCGGAAAACCATGCATCAGGTTGAACGCCTGAACGGCCTGGCCGGCGGCCCCTTTCATCAGATTGTCGATCGCGCTCATCACCACGAGCCGGTTGCTGTGGGGATCGCGCTCGAACCCGATGTCGCAATAGTTGGTGCCGGACAAGAGCTTCGGCTCCGGATACCGGTGGACGCCGTCGCGAGCCTTCACGATCCGAACGAACGGTTCGTCGCCATAGGCCTGGCGGTACACTCGCCAGATCTCCCGCTCGTCCAAAGGTTGGTTGAGGAAGACGTGGCAGGTTGCGAGGACACCCCGAACCATCTCGACGGCCGTGGCCGAGAAGTGGATCTGGCCGGCGCCGAGTTCCTGGATCATCTCGGCAGCGTGCCGGTGCCCGGTGGGCCGATACGACCGGACGCAACCGCTCCGCTCCGGATGATGGGTGGCCTCGGAGAACTCGGCCCCGCCTTCGCTGGACCCCACTTTGGCCTCGACGACCGTGGCATTCTGGTCGACCAGTCCGGCGGCAAACAACGGATGGAGACCGAGGATCGTGGCGGTGGCATTGCAGCCGGCGCTGGAAACCCAGGTGGCGTTGCGGATCGCTTCCCGGTGCAATTCCGGAATACCGTAGACGAACCGCGACAAGAGGTCGGGCCGCGCGTGGGCCCGGCCATACCATACCGGATACGCCGAGGCGTCGCGGAGCCGGAAATCCGCGCTCAAGTCGATCAGCTTGGGCGCCAGGGCCGCGTACCGTTCGATCGTCTCCATGGCCCGGCCGTGCGGCAAACAGAGAAAGAGCAGATCGGCCGCCTCGAGCGCATCGACCGACCGAAAGTCCAGCCGGGACACTTTGCGGAGATTCGGATGCCGGTCGGTAATCGGACGGCCCGCATAGCGTTCCGACGTCACTTGGGTGACCTCAACCGACGGATGGCGGACCAGCAGCCGGACCAACTCGCCCCCGACGTACCCCGAGCCACCCACCACCGCCACCCGGACGGGCGTCACGCGCCCGCCCCGCGTTGGAGGACGTAATCGACCATCAACGCCGGGATGTTGACGCCGGTCGGCGCCACACTGTTCTTGAACTCCATCGTGTAGTTGATCTCGTTGACCAAGAGCCCATCGTCGGTCTCGAACAGATCGAGCGCCACAATGCCGCCGCCGACCGCCCGGGCCCCGGCCACCGCAATCCGGGCCAACTCGTCGGTGACGGGGCAGACCGTGGCCTGCCCTCCCCGTGCCGTGTTGGTGATCCAATGGGGCGAGGTCCGGTAGATGGCGGCCACACACTGGTCCCCGATCACGAAGGCCCGAATGTCCCGGCCCGGCTTGGCGACGAAGCGTTGGATGTAGAAGATCGAGTGGTGATAGCTACCGAGGACGGTCTTGTGTTCGAGCAGCGCCTCGGCGGCATCGCGGTCGTTGACCTTGGCGAGCAGCCGGCCCCACGACCCGACCGCGGGCTTGAGCACGACCGGGTAGCCCATCTCCTCGATGGCGACCAACGCCGACTCCGGCGTGAAGGCCACCCGGACTTCCGGCTGGGGCACCTGATGTTCTTGCAGCGCCACGGAGGTCAGCAGCTTGTCGCCGCAGGTCGTGGCCACGGCCGACGAATTGACGCAGACGAGGCCCTGGCTCTCGAACAACCTGAGGGCGTGGAGGGCCCGGGAGTGATTGATCGATCGCTCCATCACGACATCGACGCCGACCGGCCGCTGCCCCAGCGTGAACGCGAGCACCCGGTCGTCGAGCAGCACGACATCAGCCCCCCGGCGGCCGAATTCCTCCAGCAACATCTTCTCTTCGACGCGAATCAAGGAATGCAACAACCCGACCCGCATCGTCATTGGCCCCAGTCTTCTTCCTCGGCCGGGGCTTCCCGGACCGAGGGAGGATCGAGGCTGGCCACTTCGAGCTCGGATCCGCATTCACGGCACCGCAAGAGCTCCGACACCACGGTGCCGGGAGCCAGGGTCAGGGCCGCGTCACACACCGGACAGGATACCGACATCGTTGCCACTCCACGTGAGTTCTGAGTGGCGACAAGTCTGCACCCGCCGGTGGCGGCGGACCAACTTTGACCGAGAATTAGTGGCAGAAAAGAACAAAGTGTTAAATTCTACGAATGGATAGAATCAGCGACGTCGTGGAAGAGGAAGTCCGCCGGACACCGTTTCTCGAGGCGGCCCTGGTCGACGGGATCATCAACCACTCGGCAATGGCCCGCCGGCTTCGCGGCCGGATCGAGCGCCGGCTCCTTCGGAAGGTGAGTGTCGCGGCCATCATGATGGCGCTCCGCCGCCTGGGAACCCGGATCGGGAAACGGACCGGAGGCCGAGCCCGGCTCGGAGCCGAGTTCGGCGAGCTCACGGTCCGATCCAATCTGATAAAATTCACCTTCCGGAACAGCCCGACGCTTCGCGCCAAGCACCGGCGCTTGCTCGGCCGCCTGGCCCACGCCCCCGAGGCGTTCGTCACCTACACGCAAGGCATTTCGCAGGCCATGCTGATCGTGAGTGCGGGGTTGGAGCGGGCGGTGGAGGAGTCGTTTGCCGGCGAGACCCGGGTCGCCACCCTCAGGCATCTCTCCGCCATGGTGCTTCGGCTGCCGCCGGCCATCGTCAAGACGCCGGGCGCGTATTATCGGATCCTGAAGCAACTCGCGTGGGAAAACATCAACGTGATCGACGTGGTATCGACTTACACGGAGTTCACCATCGTGCTCCATGACAACCAGGTCAGCGCGGCCTTCGCCGCCCTCCGGGGCCTCTAAGCCCGTCGAACCTCGGCTACCACGGCTCGTGAAACAACTTGGCGGCCTCCGGTGAGTCGAGCTCCGGGGCCGTCTCGCCAGGGCCGCGGTCGAGCCGTTGGTAGCGGCGGTCGAAGAACAAGAGCGGGTTCCGCGGCGCCACCCCAAGATGGGACGCGCTGATTTCGGCGATCACGATCACATGGTCGCCGCCATCGGCCAGCGCCGTGACCCGGGCCGCCAACGCCATGATGACGCCCTCGAGCCTCGGGACCTCGTTCCACGGCACGAACCGATGCGGCGGCGGAGCCGGCTCTTTCCAGCCACCGGCAAAGTAGGTGGACAGCGCGCCCTGATCGTCCCGAAGCACGTTGATCGAAAACGCCGCGGCCGGCGCCAGGAGCGGCGCCATTCGTGCCTGCCGGCCCACGCAGATCAATACCAAGGGTGGGTCCAGCGACAACGAGGTGAACGTTCCAACCGTCATGGCTTGGACGCCGTCGGCATCCGCCATCCCGACCACCGACACGCCGGTCGGATACTGGCTCATCGCTTGGCGAAAGTCGCCGGCGTTCATGCCCGGTACACCACGTTGACGAGGGGCTCGCCCCGGGCAAACCGGTCGAGATTGGCGGCGATCGTGGCCCACCGCCGCTCGATCATGCCCGTGGTCCAGGCCGAGGAGTGGGGCGTCATCAAGATGTTCGGCAAATCTTGAAAGCGGAACCGGGACGGCGGGCGGGTGAGATCGTCCCGGGTCGGATACTGATACCACGCGTCGATGACGGCGCCCCCGATGGACCCGCCGGCCAGAGCGTCATACAGCGCCGCCTCCTCGATGATTGGCCCCCTGGACACATTGATCACCACTCCGGTCCGCTTCATCATGGCCAGCCGGCGCCGGTCGAGCAGGCCAAGGGTGTCCGGCGTGAGGGCACAGGTCACCACCACGAAGTCCGCCCGGGCAAGCAACTCGTCGAGCCGGTCCGGTCCGCCGATCCAGGCCACCCCCGGTTCCGGCGGTCTCGGCGTGCGAGTCGACACGATCACCTCGGTGCCCATGGCCACGGCCCGCGGGATCAAGGCGCGTCCGATCTGGCCAAGCCCGAGAATGCCGACGGTCTTGCCGGCCAACTCCTGCTGCAGCGGCGCTCCAGCCCGGCCCCCGAGGCGCCAGGTCCCGTCGACCCTGAGACTCCGCTCCGCCTCGATGAACCGCGAGCACCATTGGAGCATCGCGAGGATCACATACTCGGCAATCGGAATGTCGTGACCGAACGCGTTACACACCGCCGCGCCCCGCGGAAGGTAATCGAGATCGATATCGTCGTAGCCCGCGCCGCCAACCTGCAGGAGGCCGAGGGCCGGGGCCGGCGGCATCCCGCGCTGGTACTTGAGGGTGACCATGACCCGGGTCGTCGCCAGGGCGGCCGCGACCTCCGCCACCGGAGCATCGTCCGGCAGCGGCACGAAGTCGAACGGCATCCTGACCAGCCCCGCCAACCGCTCGCGCTGCTCGCACGCGAGCGTGCCGAGGAGAACAGCCTTCACTCGACGGCTCCATCGACGGCGGCCCTTTTGAGGAACGCCCTGATCCGGTCCATGTACTCGGTCCGGTCGTGGCTTGCGACCACCGCGCCCGCCATCCGCACCGGGTCGCCGAAGAAGTAGCGTTCATAGAGCACTTGCCGGTTGGCAAACGCCGAGATCGCGGTATCCCAAGCCAACCGGAACAGCGGAATTCGTTCCAAGGCGTCGAGCCGGGCGGCCTGGAAATACCGGGCAATTTCCGGCGCCAGCGGCCCGTGCACATCGGCTTCGGTGGGCATCGCGACGAGGCCGGAGGCCGCCAGTTGCTGAATGATCTCGATCATCCGCGGATAGAGGCGGGGAAAGAGATTCCGGGCCGCATCGAGCGGTGCCCAGGCCGGCCGCATGACGCCGTACTTGTCGAGGGCCGCACCAGTCTCGGCGGCCACCAAGAACGCCCGCATCGTTTCCAAATTGACCCAGATTTCAGCCAACTTTTCCTGGACATGCTGGAACGACTCGATGGCGATCGAATCGACGATCAGCGAGGCGAGGCCGAGGAGGTACTCCGTCTTGGCGATGTTCTTGACCAGCACCTGGTGCGCCATGTTGGCGAGCGCGCCGGTTTCGGCGTATGCCGCATTGCATCGGGGCACATCGCGGTACAGAAAGACCCGTTCCCAGGGCACGAAAACATCGTCGAAGAACACCACGGCGTCCATCTCTTCGAACCGCGATGCCAGGGGATGATCATAGTGCGAACGGCCGTAGTCGGCGGTTTCCCGGCACTGGAACTTGAGCCCCGGCGCATCGGTCGGGAGGCAAAGCGCGTAGGCGTAGCGCTGGTCCTCCTCGGTGTTCCGGAGGAACGTCGACGGGAAGACCATGATCTCGTCCGACACGGGCAGGGTCGCGAGCATCCGGCAGCCCCGGATCACGATGCCGGCGTCGGTTTCATCCTTGACCTTGGCGGCCAGAAACGGATCGGCCTGCTGGGCCGCATGGACCGACCGGTTGGCCTGGGGACTACTCAGGGTGTGGGTCAGACAGAGATCGTGGTCGCGCACGTACCGATGGTAGGCCGCTGCGTTGGCACCGAACCGTGAGTCGGTCTCGCCGAGGAAGGCGGCGCCGGCCGCGTACCCGGAAATCGACCGGTTGATGTAATCCGGGAGCCGTCCCATCATCCCGAAACTGTGTTGCGCCCACCGGCCCATCGAGCGGGATACGGCCTGCAACTCGGCGGCCGTCTTTGGAATCTGAAACGACCGCCCCACCTTGGCGTTGATGTCGGGAGAGTTGAAGAGAGTGAGGTCCGGATCGGTCCACTGGAGATCGTAGAGTCGGGCCAAGGTATGGACCCCGGCTCCAATACCTGGGGCGGTGGTTGGATCTTCAATCCGAGCGCCGCGGTGCCAGAGCGCCGGGGGCCGTTCCTTCAAGCGGGCCAAGACTTGGGCCCCGCGCCGGGCCCCGAGTGGCGTGGTCGTCTTCATTCCGAGTCCTTTGTTGAACAACCAGGTTATCAGCCCGGTGCCTGCCCCGCAAGTATCTATCTAACAACGATTAAAGCGACATTGCGATGTTCAATGATCCGCAATAAGTTGCCTCATCATGAAGCCGACCAGGGGTGCCGGAAGCGGGCGTGCCGATCTCGTCGCCGCGACGCTGGCCGATCGGATCGCTCGGGGCGACCTCGCCTCCGGTACCCCGCTCCGGGAAGTGGCGCTCGCCGCGGACCTTGGCGTCTCTCGCAACACCCTCCGGGAGGCGATCAAGCGGTTGGGGGAGCGGGGCTTGGTGCGGCTGGCCCACCACCGAACCGCGGTGGTGGCCTCGCTCAGCCGCTCCGGCGTCGTCGATCTCTATCGGGTCCGGAGGCTGCTCGAACTCGGGGCGATCGACGCCACCCGGGGGGCGCCCCCCGAAACCTACCACGAGGTCGGTGCCGCCCTCGAGCGATTGGTTGACGCCGCGGCGAACGGGGGCGCGGGAATCATCGACGCCGACCTCGATTTCCACCGGGCCATCGTCCGGCTGCACCGAAGTCCCCGAATCGAGCAGGCCTTCGCCGGTTGCCTCGACGAGTTGCGACTCGGGCTGGTCTACCTCGACGGCCACTCGCTCTCCCTCGCGGGACTGGTCGACGAGCATCGGGCCGTGTATCGATTCCTGACCCAGGGCCACCACGATGAGTGCCGGGCCTTGCTCGCAAGCCATCTCGAAGCGTCCGAGCGGCAGGTACTCCTGACCACGGGCGTCCGACGCAACCCCTAACGAACCGGGAGGCCAGGTGTCGCTGGATCCGATTCACGATGGACACGTCACGAGGACCACCGCCGACGGGATCGCGACGATCACGTTCGGGCATCCGAAAAGCAACTCCCTGCCCAGCGCCATCCTCACCCGACTGGCCGAGGCGGTGGAGGCGGCCGGGCAAGACCCTGACGCCCGGGTCATCGTTCTCGCGAGCACCGGTACCGGGCCGTTCTGCGCCGGGGCGTCGTTCGACGAACTCCGGTCGATTACCGCGCCCGAACAGGGCCAACGGTTTTTTTCCGGGTTCGCCAAGGTCATCCTGGCCATGATCCGGTGTCCCAAGTTCGTCTTGGTCCGGGCCCACGGCAAAGCGGCGGGCGGCGGCGTCGGGGTCATCGCCGCGGCCGACTGGGCCATCGGCACCGCCGGGTCGGCCGTGAAGCTGAGCGAACTCGCGGTCGGGATCGGGCCATTCGTGGTGGGTCCAGTGATCGAAAAGAAGATCGGCCTCGGCGCATTCGCCGCCATGAGCGTCGACGCCGATTGGCGGACCGCCGAGTGGGCCCTCACCCACGGACTCTACGCCGAGGTCGCCCTGAATGGTCAGGCCATGGATGAAGCACTGGGCCTCCGGGCTCGGTGGCTGGCGGGATGCAATCCAGCGGCGATGGCCGAGTTGAAAAAGGTGTTTTGGGCCGGAACCGAAGGATGGGACCAACTCCTGGCCACCCGGGCCGGCATCAGCGGGTCTCTGGTTCTGACCGAGGCGGCCCGGCTCGCCATTGGCAAGGCCGCAGCGCGGTAGCCGATCTAGCGGACCGGCCTTCCCGGGGTAAGTTTGCTCGGCACTCGGCACTTGGCACCTGGCACTCGGCCGGGCGTCGGGTGCCGGCACCCTAACGCCGAGGTCGCTGTGCGGAAGCTGCTGACTGAGTTTATCGGGACGTTTTTTCTGGTACTGACCATCGGGCTGACGGTGACAGCCGGGGCTCAGTTCACGCCGATCGCCATCGGCACGGCACTGATGATCATGGTCTACATGGGCGGCCATGTCTCGGGTGCGCACTACAACCCGGCGGTGTCGCTGGCGGCCACCATCCGGGGGGCGCTGCCCGCGGGTGATTTCTTCCCCTATGTCGTGAGTCAGATCGCTGGAGCAACGGTGGCGGCGGTTGCCGTGAGCCAGATTACCGGGCAGACTTTTGCGCCCGCACCGAGCGCCAACGCGTCCAACCTGGCGGTCCTGTTGGTGGAGACGCTCTATACCTTTGCGCTCGCCTTGGTGGTCTTGAATACGGCCACGTCCAAGAAGACCGAGGGCAACTCGTACTACGGGTTAGCGATCGGCATGACCGTGATGGTCGCGGCTGTCGCCGGCGGGGGGATTTCGGGCGGCGCCTTCAATCCGGCGGTCGGGATCGGCCCCACGCTCATCAACGCCACGATGGGCGGGGGCAGTTGGGGGGCGCTGTGGTTCTACATCGTCGGCCCGTTTGCCGGGGCCGCCCTCGCCGCGGTGGTCTTCAAAATTCAGGACACTGAAGCCTAGACCGCTAGAAGGTCACCTTCGCGATTCGGCCTTTCGGGCCGGAGATCCAACCGACTCCGGCCCGTCCGAATCCGATTCCCCAGTAGTCATTACCATCGAGGGTGCTCCAGGTCTTGCCGTTGTCGGCGGACCAGGCGGCGCCCTTCATGCCGATGGCGACCACCGTTGCCGGGCGGGACGGGACGTAGGCCAGCCCAAAAACCGCCCCCGGGAACGGGGGGCGGGAGCCGGCAGTCCAGGTTTGGCCCCCATCGGTCGTCACCGCCACGTTGTCGGAGAACTGGGCCGGCTTGGTGTAGTCACCGCCTCCGGCCATTCCGATCCGCGCATCCCGAAACGCGAGTGTCGAAATCCCTTCGGTCGCCCCGCCGCGCAACATCGGCGGTTCGAATCCCTCGGCCTTGTCGACGCCAAATCGAAGAATCCGGCCGGCCTTGGCGGTGCCGACCCAGACGCTTTGGTCGGGTTGCAGCACCACGCAGGTGCCGCTCGCCGCAAACGCCCCTTCACCGTCGACCGCCCCGAGGGCTCTCGCACCCGGTGGCGAATACGGGGTCCAGGTTCGACCGCCGTCGGTCGTCTTGAGGAGCGGGAAGTAGCCGGCCACCGCATCGCCAACGACCACGCCAACCGAACCCCGGAAATCGATGCAATCGAAAAAACCTTTGGGATCGGGATTGGTCCACGCCAGGGTCCAGTGCGCCCCACCGTCGTTGGTGTGATAGAGGCGGGACTTGTCGCCGGTGCCGGCCGCGAGCAGCACCGCCCGATCGGCATCGAAGCCGTGGACATCGCGGAACTCGAGCGAGTCGGCGCCGGGGACGACACCGGCCCGCCAGGTTGCGCCGCCGTCGATAGTCCGGGTGTAGGTGCCGCCGGTACCGCTGGCCCAGGCCACCCGGTCGTTGACCGCGGACACCGCCTGGAGCCGGACCGTGGTGCCGGAATTCTGCTGTTCGATCGAGGGGGCCTGGAACACCAAGGCCGCGAATAGGATCAACTGGGTCACTGGGCAATCCTCCGGTCGGGAACAATCGCCGTCCGGCGGGTGCGGAGCAAGGTTTCGGCCGGTATCTTTGCCTGATGATCCCATTCCGTCTCATCGCGATCCTGATCGCCGGGGCCTCGTTTGCCACGAGCGCCCCGGCCCAGACCCTCGCACCGATCGAGTCCCGGATCCGGGCCGCAGTGGCGGCCCACTACGATTCGGCCATCGGGCTGCTCCAGCGCACGGTCGACATCCCAAGCGGCACCCTCAACCTGGCCGGAGTCCGGGCGGTCGGCCAGGTCTATCAACGCGAGTTGGCGGCGTTAGGCTTCACGACCCGGTGGGCCGCCCTCCCCGCCGCGCTCGGCCGGGCCGGGCACTTGGTGGCCGAGTGGCGGGGCCCCCGGTTCGCGACCGGAGGCAAGCGCCTGTTGCTGATCGGCCATCTCGACACAGTGTTCGAAGGCCCGGGGCAGCGATTCGTCCGGCGAGACTCAGTGGCCCGGGGTGCCGGCACCGCGGACATGAAGGGCGGCAACGTGGCGATGATCCTGGCGCTCAAGGCTTTGAAGCAGGCCGGCGCCCTCGACCAAGTCCAAGTCATCGTCGTCATGACCGGCGACGAGGAGAGCGCCGGGCGGCCCATCAACGTCTCGCGCAAGGACCTGCTCGACGCGGCCCGCAGGAGTGACGTGGCCCTCGGGTTCGAAGGGGGCTCCGCCAATTCAGCCACCATTGCCCGCCGGGGGGCGTCCGGATGGATTCTCACCGTCAGGGGCCGCCAGGGGCACTCGTCGGCGATCTTTCGGGCCGAATCCGGTTACGGAGCCATCTTCGAGGCCGCCAGGATTCTGAACGAGTTTCGGGAGCGGCTGTCGAAACAGCCGTATCTGACCTTCAATCCGGGCACCATCGTCGGGGGCACCGAGGTGTCGTTCGACAGCACCGCGGTGAGCGGGAAAGCGGCCGGCAAAACCAACATCATCGCCAGGCATTTGGTGGTCCAGGGTGATCTTCGATCCCTGACGCCAAGCCAGCTCGACTCGGCCCGCATGGTCATGATGGAGATCGTCTCGAACAACTTGCCGGGAACCACCGCCACGATTTCCTTCGATGACGGGTACCCCGGAATGCCGCCCACGGACGGCAACCGGGCCATTCTCTCCGTCTTCGACCAAGTAAGCCGCGACCTTGGCTATCCGGCCGTCGAGGCGCTGCCGCCGGAGCGGCGGGGCGCCGGTGACGTGTCGTTCGTCGCTCCGATCCTCGATGCGATCGACGGCCTCGGCGTGGACGGGTACGGGGCTCATGCTCCCGAAGAGGGGATCTATCTCCCGTCGCTCAAGATGGCGGCGGAACGGGCGGCGGTATTGATGCTCCGCCTCTCCCGCCCCGTGCGGCCGGCCACCAGCGATCCCTGAGCAGGTTCTAGACGGTTGCCACGATGGTGCCGGCTCGAAACGGAGACCCCGGCACGGGCGTCAGCACCCCAGTAGCCGAATCGACCGCGTACCCGGACACATCGCTCGACCAGTCATTGGCCACATAGGCGAAGCGACCCGACGGCACCACGGTGATCGCCCGGGGCCGGCGGCCCGCCTGAAACGGACTGCCAGGCATCGCGGCCAACGCACCCGTTGCCTGGTCGATCGACCAGCCTGAGACATTGCCGGAGTCTCGATTCGCGACATAGAGAAATCGACCCGAGGGATCGGTCGTCGGCCAGACCGGGCGGCGGCCCGCGGGCGCGGGGTGCCGGAGGACCGGCACCAGCCCACCGGTGGTGGGTTCGAGCCGATAGGCCGAGATCGTGTTCGATTTCTCGTTGGCGAGATAGCCAAACCGGCCGTCAGGGGAAAGCACCAACTGGAATGGACGTCGTCCCGCCGAAAACGGCGATCCCACAATCGGCGTGAGGTGACCAGTCTCGGCGTCAATGTGATACCCGGAGACGTCGTTGCTTCGTTGGTTGGGTACGAACGCATACCGACCGGCCGGGTCCACAGTGACGAAACGGGGATCCGTGCCGGCTCGAAACGGCGACCCGGGCGCGGGCGTCAGGTGACCGCGTGGGTCCACGCGGAAGACCGAGACAACCGTGGACCCTTCGTGGGCGGTCAGGACCAATCGGCCCGAGGGGTCCACCATCGCCGAGCGGGGCCGGGCGGCGGTCGGGACGCGGGCGAGGTTCGTCAGCCGGCCGGTGCCGGCGTCGCGCCGATACACGGCGATGACGGCGTCGGCCGCGCAGGACACGAAACCGAAGTCTCCGGTTTCGGTAAACCGAATGTTGCGAGGGTTTCGCCCGGTTGGAAACGGCGACCCGTCGAGTGGTCGCAGCGATCCTGCAACGGGGTCCAGCGCCCACCCCGAGATGGTGGCGGACCCCCAGTCGGCGGTGTAGAGGAACCGACCCGCCGGATCGATCGTGACCGCACGCGGATTCTGGCCCGAGGGAAACGGCGACCCGGGGAAACTGGCCAGGGCGCCCGTCGCCTGATCGATTCGATAGGCGGAGAGGTCGCTCGACGTCCAGTTGGCGACGAACAGGAACCGACCCGATGGATCAACGATCGTCAGTCGGGGACCAAGTCGCTCGGTGGTGTACCGCTCACCGGCCGGGGTCATCCACCGACCAGCCTTCGAAGCCGCCGCGCGAAGTGATCCGGGTCCTCGACCGCCCGGATCCGCGGCAACCGAAACCGACCATGCCACCCGCGGACGACGGCCTCGGTGGTGGTAAAGGCCATGGTGAAACCCGCCTGCCGGGCGAGCGCGGCGGCCCCGCCGGCGGCGCCATACGGGTAGGCGAAGCTCCGGGTCGGACGGCGCAGCAATCGATCGAGGCTGGCCTTGCATTCGCTGATCTCTTGCCATTGGCCGGCTCGGTCGATCCGGCGGAAATGGGGGTGAGTCACCGAGTGGCCGCCGATCTCAATCAGGGGATCTCGACTCAGCGCCACCAACTCCTCAGCGCCGAGCCTCCGCGCGACCGGCGGTCCGACCGGGACTCCGGTCCAGCGCTCGAGTTGGCTGGTCAGATCGTCCCGCTCGGTTGCGTCGAGGGGCTGGAGCGCCGAGAACAACGTCCGAAGGAGACGGTGCCGGCCGGTCGGATCTTCCTCCGAGCCGAGGCTCCAGGACCGGAATCGCTCGGCGTCCGGAGCCGTGTAGCGCTCGGAGCCGGCAAGGTCGAACCGGATCGCCTGATTTGCGCGGCGGCGCAGTTCCAATCGGCTCGGGAGGACGCCCGGGGCCAGACAGACTCGGCCGACGCGGTCCCACCAGAACTCCCGAGGCTCCGGGAGCGCCTCGGTCGTCACGAACACCGTGGCCGGCACCTGATACCTGCCGAGCAAGGGCTGGACGGTCGCGGCGAAGTCGTGGTAGCCATCGTCAAAGGTCAGCACGACCGCTCTCCGGGGGATCTGGTCAGGGCGGTCGAACACCGTCATGGGGACGGGCGCGTACTCAGCCCGGATCAGGGCCAGATGTTGCTCGAATTGCCGGACCGCGACCGCCAGGCCGAACGGATCCGTTTCGAGATCAGCGACCCGATGATACCGGAGCACGGCCATCGGGGGGTGCCGGACCTGCCGGACCCAACGGACCAACTGACCGATCTTGTTGAGCATCCGGGGCCTCTGCATTACCGGCAACTCCAACCCAGGGTAACTTCTCGGAATCCGATCGAGCCTCGAGTTTGTCAAATGTCGCTGCTGGCCAGGCTATTCGGTTCCACTGCCTATCGCAACCGTGAGGGCCACGGCGCGTTCGACTTTCGGTTGCCTGCAACTTCGATCCAACCGGGCGTCAGCGCCATGGTTCGGGCCCGCAACGAAGCCTCCAAGATCGGCGCCTGCCTCCGCTCGATCTTGCCGCTCTTCGATGAAATCATCGTGATCGACAACGGGAGCGAGGACGCCACCGCCGACCAGGTCCGGGCATTGCAGCGAGACGAGCCCCGGGGCAACCGGATCGTGCTTCGACAGTATCCGTTTCGCCTGGCGCGGTTCGGACCCGAACACGGGCAGGTGGCGGCCAACTCGATTCACAGCGCGGTCTATTTCAGTAACTGGGCTCTGGCGCAGTGTTCCCGCCGGTTCGTCTGTAAATGGGATGCCGACATGGTGGCGGTCCGGGAAACGCGGGCCGAGTTCGGCGCCTTTCTTCAGGCGGTTCAGCGGGGGTACCCCAAGGGGTGGAGCTTGGCGGGGCAGACGGTCTACCGCGATGCCGGCGGCGACTACCTCCTGGCGATCGGGGAAGTGAACCGCGAAGTGGAACTGATCCCGGCTGGTCGAGGCTGCCATTTCGTCAAGAAACCCCAGTGGGAGCATCTGGCCCGACCGCCATGGGTTCGGCGCGGCGATTTTCTCCCGATCGCATTCTACGAACTCAAGTTCGTGCTCGAAGCGGAGTTTGGTCATTGGTCCACCACGGATTGGCCGACTCAGCGGAAGCGACGGGAATGGCGCAACTTTGAGTCGATCCGAAGTGGAAATGTCGACCCAGACCGGTTCCGGCGGCTCGGACCGACCTTTCTCGACGACGAGTGCCGATGACCGACGGGTTGGCCGGGATCCGCCGGATGGCTCGGACGGCCGGGGGCTGGATTCGGCGGGTGAAGCGGTCGCTTGGGTACTATCGGCTCCGGGTCCACCTTCGTCGCCCGGGGTTTTCCCGGGCCCTGCGCCCTTCCGATACCTTCTTGGTGGGCCACCCCAAATCGGGCAACACGTGGATTGCCTATATGATCGCCGCGTTACGCCAGCCGGCAGGCGCCGACGTGACGCTCGCGAACGTGGGCCGCTACGTCCCTTTCGTTCATGGCCACGACCACCGGATTGCCCGGTACGATCACCTACCCGACCCGCGGTTATTCCGAAACGAATACCCTCGCTATGCGGATTTGTACCCGCGAACCATCTACTTGATGCGCGATCCCCGGTCCGTGATGCCGTCGCTCTGGCACATGTACCGGACGATGTCGGGCGACGAACGCCTGCCGATCGAGTCCTTCGTGGATCAGTACTTGGCCGCGAACGGAGTCTTCCGGTATTGGAACAGCGACCTGGTCCGGTGGGATCGGCAAGTCGGGGCCGCGATTGCCACGGCCGCGACGGATCCGCGAATCCTTCTCTGCCGGTACGAGGACTTCATTGCCGACCGGCGGGGCAGCCTCGAGCGGGCGGTCCGGTTTCTCGGGGTGACTCCGGACGAGGCGGCGCTCGACCGGACCGCCGAGCTCGGTGATTTCAATGCCATGCGCCGGCTCGAAAGCCGGCACGGGGCGGAAGCGTACCGAGGGCGGGCGAGCGGCCGGGGGTATTTCGTTCGAAAAGGCCAGCCGGCCGGGTGGGCCGCCGAACTGACGCCGTCGCTCGTGGCCCGGCTGGAGGCCGCGTTGGGTTCGGTGATGGACCTGGCCGGATACTCCCGAACGTGACTGGTTCCAGACGGCCGTCGCTGCTGGCGGTCGCCGGGGTCGCGCCCTGGCCGATGCGAGGCGGCTTCTCGCTCCGAGCGGCGCACCTGCTTCGGGAACTCGCGGCCGACTGGGACATTACGCTGGTGGCGCCGCCGACCGAGATGCCCGGGGGAGGTGACGGGTTGCCGGCGACCATCGCGGTGCTTCCCGTCCACCTCACGCCTCGCTGGCGGTCGGTTCCCCGAGGGGGGATCGACGTGACCCGGCTCCGGGAAGCCGTGGTAAAGGCGGTGGCGCGGAACCGGCCGGATGTCGCCCTGCTGTGGCCGGGAACGGAATTTCTCGGCTTCGGCCGGCGAGGCTTCCCTCCCGCGGTGGCCGACCGGGTGGATTGCGCCACCCTCGAACGGATTCGGGGGATTCGATGGCGGCCCGGAGCGTTGATTCAGGTGGCAGAGGCCGCCTGCTACGAGCGGCGATTGGTCCGGGGGCTGGCCGCCACCGTAGCGGCCGGCGAGGACGACGCCGCCGGCCTCCGCCGACTCGGGGGCGGGCCATCCCCGGTCGTCGTGATTCCCAATGGCGTGCTGGCCCAGTCCGATCCCCGGTTCGACCGCGAAGCCCCGCGACCCACCGTGACGTTCACCGGAACCCTCGACTACCCGCCTAACGTCGACGCCGTCCGGTATTTCGCGAACGCCATCTGGCCGTCGATCCTGCAAGCGGTGCCCGATGCTTGCCTTCAGGTGGCGGGACGCAGCCCGACCCGGACGGTGCTTCAGCTGGGCGGCCGGCGCCGTGTCGAGATCCTTCCCGACGTTCCCGACATGGTCGCGGTCATCCAGGCGAGCTGGGTGGTCGTCGCCCCGATGCGCTCGGGTGTCGGCATCAAGAACAAGGTGCTGGAGGCCTGGGCGGCCGGCCGGCCCGTCGTCCAAACCGCGCGAGCGACCAACGGACTGCGGCTGAACGACGAGACGGCGGCCCTGGTGGCCAACCGCCCGGACGGTTTCGCGCGCTTGGTGACCGAACTGCTCGGCGATCGGGACCGACGGCACCGCGCGGGCCGGGACGGCCTCGACCTGGTGCGGAGCCGGCACACCTGGTCCGGCGCCGCCCAGGCCCTGTCGGAGGTCCTCCGATCGGCCATCGAGGCGGCACCGGGTTCCACCTAACGTTCTGTCGGCCGGGTCGTTCGTCTCGGCGGCCACCCGAACATCGACCACCCGCGGCCAGCCACCGCGATCTCCCGGCGGACCCCGTTCAGGGTTTGAAAGATCCGGCATTGATCGTCGATCCGCACCGCCGGATGCAGTTCGCGGTAGGCGTGTTTCCAGCACACTTGGTCCGAGCCGGGCCAACCCTCCAGCCCACGGCCCCATTTTCTGGCCGACTCGAAGGCCCGGAGGAGACCGATCCTGGTGCCGATGAAAAGTCCCGAGTTGAGATACCGAAATGGGGCACCGGCCACCCGGCGTTCGAACGAACGGATCTCGGTGAGCTTCGCGGGCCAACAGTTCTTCTCGGCGTTGAAGATGACCTCTGCCCCTCGGCGCTGGAGCTCCGAGACGGCGAGGCCGGGGTCGCCCACCAGCAGGGCATCGGACGAATCCGCCGCGAGAACGTGCTCCGCACGGGTCTGCTCGAGAAAATCGAGCGTCAGGTCCAGTTTCAAACGATTGGTCCAGGCGGAACCGATGCCGGTACCGAGGACGGTATAGGACAGGCCGACTTGGTCGAGCGAGCGTTCGAACCAACCGAGCGTGTGGCCGCGAACCCCGAGGGTCGGGTTGACCGCCCCGGAGTTCCAGGTCAAGATCGCGAGTGACTCGGGTCGGCGAATGGTCGGGCGGTTGGCGAAGACCCGGGTCTTG
>SXGU01517484.1_pt1 | contig 20537 bp, 27 predicted proteins | sample 3174531 | NCBI WGS metagenome assembly SXGU01 (sample SAMN11356863, study PRJNA531348) | freshwater metagenome | isolation source: freshwater sample F1-140 | place: China: Fuxian Lake, Yuxi | collected 2017-12-25 | reverse complement strand
GGGTCTTCCTCGTGCTCAGGCCACCGCACGCCCGACACAAGTTGCACATGCCAGAAGGGCGCGTGGTCCTTTGTCGAGGAGACCCGGCTGTGCTGTCCCTGGTGATGTACGACAAGCCACGGACATCAACCAGGTGGATACTCTACGGCTTCAGCCATGCTGAGTACATTATGATGGGGCCTGGGTGGCAGGATCGGCTGGCTCGGGTGCTCGAAAAGCACAACCTTCCCAAGTGCCGGGGAGTGCTGGACTTCGTGGGGAACCGCCCGCTGCCATCAACCACCGGCAAAGATCACGAACACGCTCTAGGGATGTAAGCAATGATTACAGACACACGGCCGGCCGCGTGGCCGAAGGGCTGGACACTCGGAAAGACGTGGCGAGTGGGCAGCTCAGAGCTGACCGAGCAGGTGCTCTGGCAGGTGTGGGTTGTACTGCCCCGGCCGTCTGATGCACCAGTGGCCTCTGCGAGTATCCTACAACTGTTCCCTGGTGCAGTCAGCTTGACCGACCGCCGGGTAGACCGGGCGTTGCAGATGCTTCGCAAGGCCAAGCTGGCCCAGTTCATTCGGGGTTCGGGAGTCCGGGGAAAGTCAGGGTATTGGGTCGCTCAAGGAGAAGTAAATGTCCCAGTGTGAGTGCTGTGCCCAACGACAACACCAACAACAAGAACTCGTGCGGACCTCCGCAGAGGCAGTCCTCAGACTGGCTGAGGTCCTCGGAGACTTGGCTGTGGAAGTTGGACCGCCTACCTACGCGGACACTCTGACCAGGATCTACTTGGCTACCTCACGGCTCAAAGAGCTGGTAGACCTGGAAGATGCCTTTGCAGTAGACTTGCCTGAGAAGGAGTGAACATGTTGCTACCTAAAATATATCGTGCGGTGAGCCTCGCCACCGACAGCCCGCGATTTGTGGCTGAGCTCAAGGGCTCACTGGCCGACTACCTGTGCTGGGTCTGGGGGATCAAGTCGTCGTTCCCCCGGACGGTCCTCGACGGGTACTCCCAGAACACTGAGCCGGTCAACGGCTTGTGGTCCTGTCGCTTGTTGCAGGCTCCCCACCTTGACGAGTGGCAGGAGCTCGAGGTGGCTGCCATGCGCGCAGGTGCTCAGCTCTTCCGGTGTGACGTGATGGTGCCTATCCTGTCCGGGATCATGCAGAATGCCATGGTGGCCCGGATCACCTGGCCTGAAATCACACTCTTGCCCTAAGGAGCAGCCTGTGGACCTGGACAGGTGTACCAAACTCATCCGCATCGTGATGGACACGGAGGGGAACGCCAACGAGCAAGAGACGGCTCGAAAGCACCTGTCCAAGGTGAAGCAGAAGAACCCAGCCCTGTACCAGCAGGCGATGCAGACAGTCCTACAAGAGCAGGCTGGGACAACGACAACAAACCCTGGGCCACCGCCTGGTACTGCTGCCGGACCTGCACTCCCAGCTGCTTGGCTCCAGGGGCTCCAGCAACTTGTGCAAGCAGGTGCTCGCTCCAACCCAGTGCTCCAAGGGCTCTTGGGGGTCACCGGGGTCTACACAACGACCTTTCGCAACTTCGTCCACGAGACCCTCCCATACGGGTCGTGGGTGCCGTTGCCCCAGGTCCTCCAGCGCTTCCTCCAGTTCCACAAAGCCAATCTCCCCTTTCTACTCGCTGAAGTCTCCAAGCTCGTCGCCGCCGGTGAGCTGGAGGTTCAGCAAACCCCCCAAGGTGCCTTCGTTCGCCGTCAGCCTGCTCCCCCACCCTCGCAGCCTGCATGAACCCGTGGTAGACTGGGAGCCGCGCCCAGTCCCCGGAGACCTGTATGGCCCCTCGAGCCTCCCGAGGCCCTCGTAGCAACCTGTTCGGCTTCGGCTTCAAGGACTACCCGGAGTCTGCGACTCAGTCGCAGGTGTACCGACGGCTGTTCGACACGCTGGGGCCGACCCGTGCGCTTGAGGTCCTGGCCCAGGCCCGGGCTATCGGCAAGCCAGGGGTCCCTCTGGACTTGCGGCAGGCTGAACTTGCCACCCGTCGAGGGATCCCTGAGGCCCCCTGGGCCCACCAGGAGACCATCAACCGGATCACCGGTGCGAGACCCAACAGTCCCGAGCCAACCCGCGCCGAGGTCCGGGAGCGTGTCTACGCCCTGCTACAGCAGGCTGGGCGCTACGAACCAACTGATCGTTACGACGTATTTGGGCCATTCTCGCTCATGTACCAGAACGACTCAGCTGTCATCATCTTTGCAGAAGACCGACCGCTGTACGGCCTACCTAAGTCCATGATCTCTGTCCAGATCCCGTACGTGGGTAACGCTGAGACCACAGCAGCCAGTATTCAGCAAGCTATCCAGGACTTGACCACCAGGCTGGATGTCACTGCGCGTGAGCTTGCAGGGAAGCTCAAGTCGCTCACCCCTGGAGATGATGCCTGGATCAGCTGGCCTGACATTCAGCGAGCACTCAAGCGTACGAAAGGCAAGCCACGCCTTGAGCTTGCCTACGCACTGTCCACGCTGGCAAGGGGTCCCTGGGCTGGCGTACGCATGGAGACTCGACCTCCTGTGCAGATGGAGGTGGACACCGCTCTGATCCTGTACGGGCCGCAGCAAGACCGGCGTGTTATGTGGTTCCGGTTCGCACCCGTGAGTGCCCCGGCACCAATCCTGGCACAGGTACCACCGCCACCGGCTGCATCCTCATCTGGCAGCGACCTCATGTGGGGAACTCCTGGGACTTGGGAGTACCTCCACCGGGTCTTTGTCGCGAACGTCATGCGGGCCAACCATGAGGGACGTTCGGACGATGTGCAGAAGCTGGCAGCCGCCTTTCTCGCGGCGTCGCGGTCCGACTTTGGGGGCCGCAAAGCTGCCCCCGACGAGAACAAACGTGTGGCCCAGGCACTGTCAGAGATGGGCCTCCGGGACCTGCCGACCGTAGCGATCCCTAAACTTCCCCGCAGCAACAGGCGCTACTACCCGCGCTGACAGGAGCCTACTATGCGCTATCCCTCCGTCCCCATCCGACTCAACGCCCCGAAGCGGAAGCCGAGGGGCCAGCAACAGGCCGCTGCCCTGCCTGCACCCGAGGCACCTCCGGTGGACTACCCGCCAATCCCGGCCTCGGCCTACCCCATGGCACCTCCTGAGGCCCCGGCGCTGGCAGCCCCGTTGCCCGATGACGCCCCCCTGACCACTGGAGTCCCCATCGACTGGGGTATGCCTGGGACCTGGGAGCACCTGCACCGGATCTTCGTCGCGAACGTCATTCGGGCGAACCGTGAAGAGCGGTCGGAGGACGTGCCGAAGCTGGCGTCTGCGTTCCTGGCAGCGTCCAAGGCTGCTTTCGGTGGGCGCAAGCCTACCGTTGTAGAGAACACGCAGGTCTCGCAGATGTTCAAGGCTATGGGCATGTGGCACCTCCCAACAAGCGACATCCCCAAGATCCCGCGGGCCAACGCGCGTCGTATGGCCCGTGAGAACTTCTTCGGCCCAGAGGCGCAAGCCACCCGTGACCTCGAGCGCCGGTTGCAGCAGGCCCACGCCCAGGCCCAGGCGGAGGAGCCGGGCGTCACCCACGTCTGGCACCAGTCGGGTACTCGGCAGTACTCCCCGACCCTGCTGCGGCACTACGCGAGGCTTACCTCGGCCATGCGCAGCAACAGGCACTACTGACAACCGGAGGCCTCTACCATGGCCGGGCCCCCTAAGGTCCCCAAGACCCAGTTCGATGAAGTCCGGGGGGCCTCGGCTATTGGGGTTGAGCTCAACGGGCGTACTATCCGAGCCAAGGAACGCACCCTCACCGGGCGGCGGGACCAGGCCTGGTGGGTGACGCAGGGGGGTCAGCGTGACCTTAGTTGCGCCGGTACGCGGCAATGCCCGCTCCCCCTCTACCTCTGGATCGGCTACAGCATCCCGCTGGACACTCCTGAGGTGTTCGACATCCGCACTACGCCGGGCTCAGTCCAGCTGACCCGGGGTGCCAACTGGTACGGCTCTCTGCCCTGCTACCCAGAGGACTCAGTAATCACTACTGCGCTCCCGTCGGGGGCCACTTTCGAGATTGACAATCGGCTACCGCTGAACGACTGGGACACGCGCTACCTGGAGAGCAGAGGAATCACTCGCGGGGAGCACAAAGACTTTATCTACGAGTACGGGTGCCCGTATGGGGCGCAGATGCTTGGCCTGGACCTTGACGACCAGGTCTACTTGGCAGATGTGCTCCGGGCTGAAGGGCTAACCGAGGCTGCACGCTACGACCGGGCCTACACCACATACTACCCCGAGCGTGGCCGGCTCATGGCCTACAACGCCTACCTGAACCGGGCACTCAACCGGATGCGCTGGAAGAACACAAATCTCTTCCGACGAGAGCCAGACTTTACTCCAGCTAGACTCTTCGGTCGATCGGAGTCTGCGGATAGAATCCTGGGCCCCATTATTGACGGAATGGTGTCGAAGCTGACCGAGTACCACCGTAACCCGGTCGCTTTCGCCATGGACATGTACAGTATCTACGCCTGCGCTGCGTCTGCCGGGGTCAAGTGTGGTCTTTTCATCGACGCCATGGCCATCTATGGTGTAGGGCTCATGGGCGTTGACCCCAATGACTACCACAAGACCATGCGCTTCGTCGGCTACGCACGCATGCTGGCGGATATCGACCCCGGCAAAGCTGGTAGGACATTCGGCCTGCTTTTCTCCAAGGAGGGCTACAAACAAGCTGCGGAGCACCTGAAGGGGGAGATCACCCAGTCCCTGGACAAGGTCGAGGTCCAGTGGGACAAGGGGACCATTCAGGGAACCCTGCGTGCTGCCGATGAGGAGGGCTCTAGCGTCTACGGGCTCATCGGCCGGGCCAAGACCGCCAGAGCCTTTGCTGAGCAGGCCTCTGCAGACATCCAGTCGCTCTTCAACGACAACATCACGATCATCAATCAGATGCGTTTCCAGGCCATGCTTCGGCTGCCGCCTCGGGTGGTACGCCGGTCGCTGGAGCCGAGCACGCACGGAGGCGAGGCCTGGCGGCAGTTCCGGTGGAGCACCGCGGGGGGCTGCCCCCATGACCCGCTGACCCTGGGGCTCCTCGAGCAGGCCGCGATGGTCAGCCGGCAGGCGGCGAGGCAGGAGGTCCGACAGCTCCAGGGCATCCACCTGGAACGGCTGCTGGCCATGGCTCAGGCGGCAGCCCGAGTGGGGGGTGTGGCCCCGGTGCCCCAGGCCTTCAGCCACAAGTCCGTGGTGCGAACCGCGCTGGACGCGGTGGCCGGGCTGACCCTGCCGAGCTTCGCGGTCGCCGGGATCGACCCCGAGACCCGGGCCGGTCTGCAGCGGTGCATCGACGAAGCCCAGGCGGGGATGTTGGATGAGCTCGCAGCCCTGGGGTTCGGGGTACTGAAGGAGTACATCCGGCCGCCGACCCTGGAGGCGTTGCTGGGCCTACCGGCGCCGAAGCTGGTTCTCCCCCCACGTCGGCAGCGGCAGCCCCGACAGCCCCAACAGCCCGGCGCGCACCCGCCCGTATCCCCAGGGACGATGGTCCTAGGAGCTCTGGGGCTCGGCGTGCTCTTGTACGGGGCGGTGCGGGTGTCGGACGGAACCCTCTGAGGTTAAAGCAGACCCTTCGAGTACACGTAGGCAGCACCCCCAGCTAGACCAAGCGCCAAGAGACCGGGGAGCAGCAAGCTGCGCTTCGGTGGCTGGGCGGGTCCCCGAGGGAGGAACGACTGGGCCTTCTTGGACCGCGAGGTCAGCACGGGGGCTGCTGGAACTGCAGGCTTGGGTCTCAGTTGCTGCTCGTAGAAGGTGATCCTGGCCGGCTTGCTCTGGCAGATGCGGTCGGCAGCCTGCCGAAGCTGCTCGTTCTGCTCAGTGTTCCAGAAGCGGGCCTCGTTGTCAATCTGTTGCTTGGCAACCTGGAGGCAATCCTCGAAGACCAGGGGTGCACCCCGAGCAGGACCAAGTCTGGCCTTGAAGTCTTCCAGGAAGGCGCGGAAGTCGCCGCCGGCTGGTGGGCCGATGGTCCTGATAACATGGACACTACCAAAGCCAACACCTCGACTCATGGCCATGCCCTACCATGCTTACGGGCCTGGTACCAGGCGAGTCCGAAGCCGGCCAGGAAGCCGGCAATGAGCCCGCCGCCAGCGAGCTTGATGATACGCCAACGAAGCTTCTTTTGCTCCGCCAGAACAAGAGCCTGTGCCTGTGCCTGGGCCATTGCCAGTGGATCTGGGATACCTACAGGTGCCGGCGCCTGCGCCAGCCCCGCTGGTGGCAGTGACCACTGATGCAGCGGTGGCGGCATGGGCGTTACCAGACCTACAGCCGGCGGGCCGGGCAAGGACGCGGGGACGCCTGGGAGGGCAAGCTGGGGTTCTGACGGCAGGTGTGTGTCCATGGACAGTAGTCTACCACACCTGGCAGGTGGTGCCCTAGGAACCTCCGTGCTAGAATCTTGGAGTCGTCTGAGGAGCACCCCATGCCCGTTTACTCCATGACCAGTCCTGCCGCCCGCTCGGCGCCGCGCGAGGCGCTGTTTGACCGTGCGCTGCAGAACGTCGAGCCGCTCATGCGCGTGCTCAACCAGTACCCTGCCGAGGCCCGTCTCACGATTCTGCAGATGGCCATGGAGACGATCCGAGAGGGTGGCGGGGCGCGTGTTCTCCAGCGTTATGAGGCGCTGCGTGCTGCGGGCTACGACCCCAACCTGGCGATGCTTCGTGCTGCGGCTGCAGAGACTGCGGCTTCGGCGGCAACCCTGATGGATCTTGCAGCTATGGGGTGGAAGCCTAAGCTGCCTCAGCCACGTCCTGCCCCGCGAGGTCTTCAGGGGCTTGGCAGCATGGGTGACGTGTGGGCCCAGGGTGGTCTTGACGCGGCCAACGCAGCGTCAGGCTCACTGGCCACCACGGTGTGCTCTGACCGCATGGGCCAGGAGTGGGAAGATCTGGGGCGACGTACAGGTGGCAGCGGCACCGGTGGCTCTGTGGGTCGGGTTACCGGGGCTGTCCTTGGTGGGGCTGCGTGTGCTCTGGCCCAGGAAGGTGCCCAGTGGGTTGATGGGCAGGCTCAGGCCAACCGCGTCCGGGACTACCTGCAGATGACTGGACCCGAGCTCACCCGAGCTCGTGACTCCCTCAAGGGTAGGTTCGTGGGGTCCTTCAAGGCACACTACCCTCGAATCTTCCAGCAGGCAGCCAGCGGTGTCTTTGCTCCTGATCGTGCCGGGTGCAAGGTGAGCTTCCGGGCTGCGGTGCATGTCTGGGTGATCGACTGGGTCAAGCAGAACTTCCCTCCGGACGTTCTCCCCGAGACTGCCAGGTGCACCCGGCAGCCGTGTCCCTCGGGTCGTCTCCGCTCGAACTCGCCCTGGGCTCAGTGGGCCGAGCAGGCAGAGAAGGAGGTCCGCGGCGCGGCCCCTGACGCCTGCCTCGAGCTCCCCGACACCCGCCCTGAGGGCGTTGGGGGCAAGGTCCCCCGTGCCCTCTCGGGCGTCTTCAACGCTGACGAGTGGGACGCCCTTGGGCGCCCGGCGCAGCAAGAGGCCACCAACCTCCTGCAGACCCAGGGCCTCGGTGCGGTCTGCCGGAAGTACAGGGCACTCTGCGGTCTGGCCACCTCGACCTGTGGTGCAAGTGGTGTCTGTGCAAGTCATCTCACCGGGTCTGGTGCCGGCACCAGGACCGGTGCTGGACACCGGCCGGGTAGCAGGTATAAGCCTGGCCATACCAGCTCCAACAAGCTCAAGAAGGCCCTTCCTTGGGTGGCCGGTGGTGCCGTCGTTGTTGGGGCTGCTGCAATTGCCCTGACATGAACTGAGTTAGCACCGTAACGGACAAGGTAGGTAAAATGGACCCCTACGAGATTTACCGATACAATGCAGGTGTGCCCACAACGGTCTACATGCCCTCAGCAGATCTTCCTGCTGTTGCTATGCGTGACCAGCGAGAGCTCGACTCTGGCATCTTCCAGTCGCTGTGGCAACGCCTAGACCGCTCCCACATCGACAGGACGTTTGAGACAACAACTTGGCCGAGCGACTTGCAGCAGATGCACGAGCTGGGGCGCCGGTTCGTCATCTCAACAGAGCCGCCTGCCCCTGGTACCATCGACGTCGAGACAGGGGCGGAGATCACCCCTGTCTGGCTGGGTCTGGGCTCCTTGGACCTCCTGGCTCGTGTCATCAAGGCATACATGGGTACTGAGCAGGAAGCCGCAGCTAGCATGCGGCGATACTACACAAAGAAGGGCACCCCGGCCCCCTCTATGCAGGGGTACATGCGCGCCACTGATTGGTACAACGCTGCGCTGGCTGCGGGTATTTTCCACGAGGCCCCTGTGCGCACCTCGCAGCACAGCTCACGTATGGCGTACCACTGGCCGGCGTTCCTTGCAGCAGAGGGTGCCTGGGTGTACCCGGAACCTATCACGAAAGCAGAGGCCAGTCGGCGCTTCTTCATCAATCGAATGGGAGGTGTGAGCCCAGGGCAGACTCGATGGAATGGCCGACCCTCACAGGAGGAACTCGACGCCCGTGCGTACCGCCAGATGCTCCAGTGGGTCAGTAGCTATCTTGAGGTCAATCCGATGACGGCGGCAAGCCTGGCCCGTCTCGCGATTCGGGATCCGATGGCACCCATTGCCCGTACCGCACACACGGACGCCAATGCCCATCTGCCCCCGCGTTGGAGTCGTCCAGAGCTCCGCCCGCGCAGTGAAGCCGAGATCGCCCAGGATATGATCAACTTCTTGGTCGAGGCGCGTGAAACAGGGCATGTCGCCTCGGCACCTCAAGGAGCTCCTCCTTCGACTGCCCGTTGGAAACTCCGATAACCCACTATAGGGGGTCTTCGCCATGCCCAAGTCTGCACACGCGCGTCTCAAGGCTGAACTTGCCGAGGCCACTGCCGCGTACAACCACCTCAATGCACAACTGCGAGAAGTCACCAACTCCACCCGGGGGAGCAGGGACCCGCTGGTGCAGCTGGGCCTAGAGCTTCTGCGAGGCAAGGTTGGCGCGGCTGAGATCCGATATAGCCGCGCCTTCAAGGCGCTCAGTCGGGCTGAGGCTCCATACGATAACGCCTTCGCCACTTTCGTTACACCCAAGACGCGCAGTAACCATACCCCGATAGACGTCGGAGCGCATACTGAGACTGGCCCAGTCCGCGAGCGCAATGAGGACAACATCTATGTTGACCCAGCGCTGGGCTTTGCTATCGTCTGCGATGGTATGGGCGGCCACAACGGGGGCGAACTCGCCAGCACACTCGCGATGGAGACCGTGGCAGGGGCACTGCTAGCCTCTCGGAACGATGGTCACCCTGCACACCGATTGGAGGATGCTGCCCAGCAGGCTCAGGCGGCTGTCCTTGAAGCTGGTAGGAGCAGTCCCCAGCTGCGTGGGATGGGGACGACGCTTGTGGCAGCCCTCATCGACGAAGGCAAGGCCTACATCGTGTCGGTAGGCGACTCTCGGGCTTACCTGGTCAAGGATGCCAAGAAGGCGACCCTGTTGACGTCTGATGAGACACACGCTGGTGTCCTGTTCAGCAAGGGGCTCATCTCCTGGGAGCAGTTCACCAAGCACCCGCAGCGCAACAAGCTGCTGCGGGCAATCGGCAGCCCTTGGAAGATCACCGCGGAGTTGGACTATGCGATCCAACTCAGGGTTGTCCCAGTCCGTGTCGGGGACCGGCTCGTGCTCTGCACAGATGGTGTCTCCGAGAGCCTCATGCCCAACGACATCGCGGCGCTGGCCCAGGGACCACTACGTGAAGCTGTCCGCAAGATGGTGAAGGTTGCTCTGTCACGAGACGGGGGCGACAATGCCACGGTGGCGATCCTCGAAGTGAGGTAACCGGTGCTGTTCATCGTCAGGGACAATGCTGGGCCAGTCTGTGTGATCAGGCCCACGCAGTCCATGCGGGGTAGCCTCAAACATGTCATCAGGGCTCTGGCGCGTAGCCCAACACTGTACAAGAAGGTTACCCTGTACTACCATGGGGGTGGTAGGCTCATTCATGTCTACGTCACCAGCCTAAGCTATACCACTCCAAAACCTACAAATATACTTCATGTCGAGGCTAGGGCTTTCAATCTCCTTGCAGACGTAGCTCATGGTGTCAATCCTGTCATCCCTGAAGTTAGCCGGTCTGTAGCCATTACTGAGAGCATCGACTGGATAATCCCATTTGTCGCTGCCGAGTATACCACTATCCAGACAGACTCTGCAGCCAATGGTGGGTCTATCACGCATATGCACGCAAAGGCTACAACGCTGACTGACTTTGAGGCTAAGACATACCTGGACTTCAACAAGTGGGTCGACGCCACAGTTCGCCTTGTCACCAACGATGCAACTCAGGTCCCTGAGATTGAATATGAGGCCTGGCGAGGCCTACTCAACGATCGCATGCGCCTCTACACGAAAAACAGGGACAAGTGGGCTATCCACCAGGTGGACTGGGGGGATATTGGCGAGGCAGGAATCGACTCTGCCCAAGTAGTTTGGGCACCTGACGGTCGCTACGGGACCATCTATACCAGGATCCTCGAGCACACTACCAAGAAGCCGCGGAAGCGGTAAGCAGGTTGACAGGAGCCCCCTAGAGCTCTACACTCTCTACATGCTCACCGTTCGCCTTGGAGGACCCCTCAGATTTTAGCTGCCGCCCGGCAGCCGACTGAGGAGGTCCTACATGCAGGAAGCCCGAAGGGGACGACGCCGCCGGCTCACGGCCCGCGCGATTGCCCGACGGATGCGCTGGCCCTGGGGTCCCAGAGAGCGGACGAGTGCGCTCGAGTGGCCTGCCGAGCGAGCAGAGCGCACAGGCATCCCCCTCCGACGCGCTCAAGACCCGAACGTGGCCCACCGCTGGGCGAAGCTCAGCCCCGGCGGCTGTGGCTGCCGCAAGCGCGCCCATGGCAAGCCCCGGGAGGACGCCGGCATGTGCTGCTGCGGGGCGCGTGACCGGGTCTACGGGTGGCGCCGGGAGGCCAGGGAGGCCAAGGCCTGGTGGGAGGCGGGGGAGGACTTCACGAGCCAGGCGTGCCGGTTCTCGAGGACTTCGTGGTATGATTGATAGCGTGCGCCTTGTGTACGCTATGGAGGTACCATGTCCCGTTACTTCTCCCTCGGTGCTCTTGGTGGTGGACAGTGCTGTGAGACCACCGAGCGGTGCCGCCCTGTCACCACTTGCGGGCCCTGCATCCCCCAGGACCTGCAGCGCCCCACTGCTGACGGCGGTGGCAGGGGTGCCTCCCAAGGGGTGGCAGACCCCCTCGTCCCCTTCGGCAAGCGGGGTGGGCCAGCCAGCCGTGGCGGCGGCTACACCGACCCAGGGCGCGATGCAGGCGGTGCGACTGGTCCACGAGCCGACCCCTTCGGCCGTGGCGGCTCGACGCCCCACGGAGCTCCCAGGACCCCAGGTGGCAAGGGGCCCGTCTCCGGCTACTCCCTCTCGGGCTACACCGTGGTTCCTGGGCTCGGCTTCGCAGTCCCGCTGAGCGGCGGGTACTTCTTCACACGCCCCAACGGCTGCGGGCGCTGAGGTCGCTTCAGTATGGCGCGCACCCCCGGCCCAAACTACCTCGGCGGCACCAAGGTCACCGGGCCTGTAGACCCTGGCACCCCCCACAGGTATGTGCCTGGGGCTGTTGTGGTCTATACCCCTGAAGCCGTCCGCTCAGGTAGGTGGGACCTCTCCGGCTTGCGCTGGCGCGGGGCCCCTGGGGCCCCAATCAGCCTGGCCTCTGCCCAGTTCGCTGACTACAACTTTACACAGTCCAGGTTGGAGTATGTCGATTTCACAGGGGCGGACCTCAGGCGTGTCAACTTCCATGGCGCACACCTGATCGAGTGTACCTTTGACCATGCGCGGCTCCAGGAGGCCAACTTCAGCCGTGCCATTCTGGAGGGGTGCTCTTTTGTCCAGGCAGTAGCAGACTCTGCCAACTTCGACCATGCCCGGGTTGGGGCTGTGCAGCCTGGCATGGCGCGTTCGTCGAGCAAAAACAATCGGTTTGACCAGACCCGTCTGGCAAACTCCTCATGGAACTCAGCCAGGATCCGGGCTACGGATTTCACCGGGGCTGTTCTCACAGCTGCGTCGATGGTCTTCTCGGACTGCATGAATACCTCCTTCAATGAGGTAAAGTGCACTGCTGCAATCAACATCTCCGGATGTAACTGGCACACCATTACCGCGCGCAAGTCACACCTGATCTTGTCCACTGGTGACAAGACACATCCTACGCGCATCGAGATGCTCACGGCATCCAACACTGTAATCCGGGGTGACCTCAGCTACATTCAGTTGACCGGACCCAGGTTGACAGAGTGTGATCTCTCTGCCGTCGACCTCAACTTCTCCAAGATCACTGAGTCGAGCTACGGCTCCGTCTGCACATTCGAGTTCTGCAACTTCTCCGATGCGAGCTTTGCTTCTGCACTCCTGCAAGGCTCTTTCATCTTCAGCAACTTTACGAACGCGCATATGCCCCGGGCCCAGCTTGGGCGTGCTGACCTGGGCGCGTGCGACTTTACTGGGGCTGATCTGCGGGACGCGTACTTCGTCGCCAGTGCCGGGTTCTACTGGGGTGTCACCCAGGCGCGTGTCGATGATGCAACCTTCGCAGGGGCGAATCTGTCTGGGGCGATCCTCCCCCCTGGTTGGGGTGTAGACTCATCTGGGAAGATGGGGCGGGTTGCCCCCAAACAGCCGCCGGCGCCATCCCCGAGTAGCACCCCGGAGGCTCAGTGGGCCTACCGAGCTCAGACCGAGCACCCGCTACAGCTGCTTGGCTTCCCTCGTGGGGCGACCCCCACCCCGGCCGAGATCAAGCAGACTCACCGGGCGCTTGCAAACCAGTACCACCCGGACAGGCCTGGTGGGTCGTTGGAGATCATGCAGGTCATCAACGGGGCCTACCAGGCGTTGCAACGGCAGATGGGCTTCCGGAACAACTACCGGTCCAGGGCCACTCGACGTTGAAACTGTGGTACAATCTGGCCCAGGCGGTCTCGGACCGGTCAAGCCAATCTGGAGTCTGTCATGCCCTACACGATCACGAACGGGTTGTTTGTGCCCGATGCCCTGGCTGGGGCCGCGATCACTGGGGGTACCGGTCTTGGTGCCGATACCTACGTCAATAGTACTGGCCCCGATAGCGTGGTCAGTCGGCCAATGTCCACGTTTGCTTGGTCCCCGCGGCAGACAGTCCGCGGGCATGCCCGAGCAATCAGCCAGGGTGGGCGGTACTGTCGCGCCTCTGAAGAGCCGCTGCCGATTGGGCTGTGGTGCGGGTACGCGGGTATCCCGACAGACCGTGGACGTAACGTCAGCGCTACTGCTGCCGGCTCGATGGGCGATGGCGGGTACAACTTCGTAGGTCAGCTCCGTGCCTGGAGCTATCCCGAGGATACTACGATCAAGATCGTGCGCCATGTGCGCTTCTACGGAGAGCCACACAGGTCCTGGGCGGCATTCGTGACCGGCCGGAAGTCCCACGGGAAGCATGAGGTTGTCTTCGTCTTTGACAACAGACTACCCCACCTCGCGCACATTGAGCTTGACGAGTCTGCCGGGGCAGGCGCTGTGCCCTGGCTGGATAACATGTTCTACGAGACGCCAGAACAGCTGGATCTTCTGAATGAGGTGGCAGACATTCTTGTTGCAGAGGGCTTGACCGAGTCGGCTGTCTACAGCGCCGGTGGCGAGGCGTACGGAGACTTTACTTTCTACAAAGCAATGCCACGGGCTCGGTTCGAGGAAGGCGCACCATGTGCTGTTGACCTCGACGGTGAGCGGTGTGTGCCTAACCGGACTGGCCCTGGGTGCCTCCTCGACCACAACGAAAATCCAACTATTACACATCGGGGTACTCCAGGGACTCAGGCAGGTGACAAGCAGCGGCGTTACCCCAGGGCAGAGCGCCGGTGCCGGATTCTGGAGAACTGCCCAGTGAGTGCCGGGGCGCCGCCCCGGCGCCTGGCCAACGACCCCGTGGCACCCTGCCGACATACTGAATGGAATGCAGTCAGTCGGGCGTATGTGCCTCCGGGCCATCGGCCCGGTACCGATGGCCGTGGTGAGATCATGTACGCGAGGCAGTGGGGCACTACCAACGTGGTGGCCAACGCCTACATCAACCGGATCCTCAACAGGGCCAAATGGAAGCACGTCTACCAACACTTGGTAGATGGTGGTGGGCTGGTACGTGGTCTGCACGCAGCGACTTTCTCCCTGTCTGGGATGTTCAGTCGGATGGTGGACCACGTCAGCGATACCATCCAGGAGCGGGTACGGAAGTGGTCTAGCGACCCATGGGCGCTGGTCACCGATATCGGCTTCGGTGTCATGTGTGGGATGACTGGCGGCGCTACGTGCACTCTTGCGTATCTGGACGCATGCGTGGGTGTTGGGTGCGCTGCTGTCGGTATCTCGGAAGCTGACGGGGACCGGTGGCTCAGGCTTGGGAATGCTGTCGCCGCGGCGGCATCTGGGGATATCTCCGGTGTCCTGAGTGTTCGGGACCTACCAGCGCTGAATGAACTGAACCGCAACACGCTGCGTGAGGCGGTCCCGCTCTTCAACGATATTGAAGGGATTGTAGGGAGTGGTGCGCGCCGTCCTCGGGACCCTGCGGGTGTGACAGGTGCGCGGATGGCTGGTATGATCCGTGAGAACTCAGGGCTACTCGATGCCGTGCGAGCGCATCGCAGCTCGCTGGGTAACCTCCCCTTCATCACCAGGGAGCTAGCCCCGAATCGACATATTCAGCGTGGTCGCTCCGATCTGGACCTGGCTCTGGTCTGGCGACACTACGACAGCGGTGACTGGGTTGCGGCTGCCTCGATCGCTCAGATCATGGTCAGGCGTGAATTGCTCCGCGTGGCCAACTCTCGAGACTCCCAAGAGTTTGAGGCAATGAAGGCCTGGGGTGTCTATGACTGGCAGAGGTTTGCCGTGGCCAGCCTTGGTCGCTGGTGGCAGGACACCAACGGCTATCCTATGCCAGATTTCCATACGGTGTCTATCTCGGATTCAAGCATGATCTGGGCAGAGTCCGCAGTGGGTTCTGTCACGGCTGGTATCAAGGAGTGGATGTCGGGTATTCGGGCTTTTGCAGGTATCCGACGGCAGATCAGCGATGTTCCTCTGGAACGGCTGGGGACTGTGGCGTGGAGGCAGCGTATCGCTGCTATCAATACAGCGCTGCGGGCACTCCAGCGCCGCCAGCCTGTCCAGTACCAACAGGCTGCGATGGTCATGCAGGCCTCACGGGATGTCCGCAGGCAGGCAGAGTGGGTCCGCAGATTGCAGAGTCGCAACTTCCTGGTGCCAGAAAATGAGGCTCTGCGCCCGCAGGGTGTTGCCCTACTGCGCAAGCAGGGGACCACAACCACCCGCACGCGGGAAGTCCAGGCTGCATTCTCTCGGGCGCTTCAGGCCCAGGCCCAGCCCCGAGTTAGGTAGTCTGGGCTGTGCAGCCTGGTGTTCGATAACGGTGAGGTAAAGCATGGCCACGCGCCGGTCCCGAGATAACACGCTCCCTGTAGTTCCCCTGGCCCTGGATCCTGATGATGATGCGTCTTCAGCGCTGGAGACGGAGGTGCGGGCAGGCATGCCCTTTTGGGAGGAGTCGCGTAATCGAGGTTGGAAGGGGAGGGGGAAGGACTCAAAAGCCCTTCGTGGGGTGCAGGCATTGCATCTCTACCGGCAGGTGCGCCCTCTGGTCCGTCCCGAGGACGTGCTCAAACTTTACAACCCTGATGGGACCCGCGTCCACTTTGCACTGGCTATGCAGGACATGCCTGCGTTTCAGTACTTGGTGACCCACACGTCAGCCCGCCAGGCGGAAGACCTGGGTATGTTGATCTACACCACTTTCATGGATGACTGGGGCCAATACTGCTATCCTGGCTCAGTGCTGAGCTTTGACGCGGTGATGGCGACCATCAAGGCCTTGGCATTCACAGCCAGTGAGGTCCTCGGCGCAACGCCAGTGGCCTGACTTGTCGCGATCTTCCTGGAAGGCCAGGGAGAGCAGCAGGATGGTCAACAAGACCCAGGCCCAAAATGCCGGACCCGGAATCTGGTCCGAGTCCTCTTCTAGCACAGGAGCCGGCCAGGCTTCTTGCCCCCCATGACCGCAGTCCAATCCGGCTCAGGGTCCGCGGCGTCAGCGGGCCCGCTGGAGCCGCTGCTCGACCGCTCCGAGACCGTCAGGATCTCCTTGCCCATGAGCTCTGGGAGAGTCTTGGACGACATGTGCTGCAGCTGGCTGGTCAGCGCGTTGAGGACCAACAGCGAGGCCACCAGGGGCTCAACGTCCTGGTTCACGGCCGCAGCCGAGATGGTCTGCACCTGGCCGGTCTCGTCACCCGGGTCCAGCACGAGGTGGACACCTCCCACCAGAATCTTGCCCTTGGAGTCGAACTGCTCATCCGAGATGAGCTTCACGATCCAGGCGAGTACCTCCGGGTTCCGCTCCCAGAGTACATCGAGTGCATGCTGTACCTTCGGGTGGATCCTCGACTTCATGTAACCTCCTGAGTGCCTCTACTGGGCACCCGCCTGGTATAGCCGAGTGTGCTAGCCCTGTCTACAGGTTTTGTGGTGCTGGCGGGGCAAAGTATCTGCGAAAGCACTTCCACAAACCATCTAGCGGTGCTAGCCTTGAGTGGCCCAGCTCTGGAGGTGCCTATGCAGCTTAGTCCCCCGGTCCCGCCCGCGTTCAAGACGCCCACCATCCCCCAGGACCTGCAGTTCCGCCTGGAGGAGGTCACTGGCCTGTTCAACAGGTTCCACGCCAACCTTGCGGCGATGCTTGCGTGTGCCCCTGGCGACCTCTCCTGCGTGGAGAGTCTGCTTATCCCAGCCCTCGCTGAGGCACACGCCATGGTGGTCACCGGGGCTATGCGGTTGCACCACCCACGGGTAGCCCCACCCCAGTCAGCACAGGCAGTCAGCATGGCGCCCGGCGCCCCGGCTGCGGAGACCCTGGCAACCCCGGGGCTGCCAGACCATCCGTACAACCGGGCGTACCAGGCCGCCCTGGATGTCCACACGGAGCCCACGCCCTCTGCGGTTCGGGAGACCCTCCGCACCTTCTGGCAGGGTCTCTTGCCGGAGGAGTTGGCTGAGCCGGCGTGGCGCGAGCTCTGCCTGGATACCCTCCCTCCACAGGTCGCGGAGGACCTGTTCGACCACCTGAACAAGCCTGTGTACCTCTGGCCCCGGTTTCGTCTGCACGAGGTCATCACGGATGATGATTTTGACGATTACCCAGGCATGGGCACACAGCTGCGCTCCCCGACATGGGTCCAGACCATCTCGACAGCTGAGGCAGTACGGCGGGGGAAGCTCACCCCAACCTCCTTCCTGACGCTGGTTCGCTCGCGGGTGCGGGAGCACTGTGACCATCAGCTGCGGAACCAGCTGCTCAGCCGGAACTCTGCGCTACAGGAGACCTTCAGCCCGACGCTCCCCTCGCCGTTGGCGACTCTGCCGTCGCAGCCGTCGCAGCACTGATCTCGGAGTATCCATCCTATTCGCCTGCCTGCGCTGCTACGTGGTGGGTTTACCATCCACGATCCGCACCAGCTGGGGCTGCCGGTTCAGCTGTGCTTCGATCGCATCTGCAGTACGTTGCCTGTTTTCAGGCAGCATAAAGTAGGGGGTACCGACGCTGTGTAGCGAGCACTCACTGGCAGAGTATACATTGGTGACTCGACCCCCACCCTCATAGACGTGTTGAACCTCCCCAGGTGTGCACTTCTCTTCGTACCCAAGTAGCCGGAGGCGGATCTTACGCAGGATCCTGCGCCTTTCTTGCTGGTCCGCTTGGCGGGCATCCCTACGGCTGTAGAACAGGGCGGCACTCATAGCCAAGGTCTTGACATGCTCCTGGGTTTTTCTCAAGTTTACACTCAGGGTGAGGTCCTCCTTCCGCACAAAACGTGCTATATCTTCGAGACTCGTGCGGGTAGGCGCGAAGAGCCGGAGTACCGGGTCCTGCGCGGTTACCTCCGCCTGGCCTGCCGGGCGGCTACCCTCAATGACGTCTTGGAACAAATGCTCGGCATGGCCTCGAAGGAGTACCACCTGCTTTGACATGGACTGGCTAAGTCGCCACTTGAAATACTTCAGATCTGCGGAACTGACACACCGTCCCTCGATGCACGTGCGTCGAGGGCCGCACATCTCGAGTTCCCTCTTCTTGCTGCAGAGCCCCATATTCATTGCTGGGCGCTCTATTTCTCTGCCGAGACCAGTTGACTGCAGTATGTACCTCATGCTGGCTTACCTCCTTGTCCGAAAGGGGACGAGCGGGCCGCTGGCGGCCCCGAGGCCGGCACAGTCCCAGGCGCTGGGGTTCGGGCGGTAGGACATGGGGGAGCTCCTGAAGGCGGTGCCGTGTGCGACAGTGCTATTCTAGCACACGGCGGGCAGGAGCCCCTCGTCGTACAGCTGGGCCAGAGGTTTCAGGAGTGGGCCCAGCCGGACCTGGGCGGTCAGCACGTCTGTGCGGGAGCGCGTCCCAGCCTCGCGGCCGTAGAGTTCTTCTACCTGCCAAGGCTGTATGCACTTCGCGCCTACAACCTGAAACATGGGGCCTGGCCATGGGTCGGCGGCCACCACGAAGGCCACGAAGTTCTGCTGCTCCATCAGGGTGGTATGTTGATAGGCCGGGATGCCCCGCTCGGAGATGGGGCACCAGGTGCCCTCGAGCATGCAGCAGGTGAGCATAACAGCTCCATTCCCGATCGCACTCCGGCCTGTGCGCATCCACAGGGCCCCCGTAGGCTGCCAGTCAGGGCGCTTACGGGGGTCCCAGCTGTAGACTGCCCCGGGGAACCACCAGTACCCCAGGATGAGGTTGGGCTCACTCACGACTACACCCGCTGTGCGTCCACGAGGAGCGCGTCGAGCTCATCGTCGGTGTAGCCCATACCCACGGATACGGGCTCCTTGCGTGGGTTGATGCCGGGGGCACGCTCGGCCGCACTTGGGCCCTGCTCAATGCGGCGCCGAAGACGGACGCGCGCCTCCTGCGGGGTGATCGGAGGTGCCCGATCCAGGTCGTATAGGATTTGCACCACCGGGGGTGCCTGCACCTTGAAGGTGACCTCAGCAATCGCCTCTCCGGACACCTGGATTGTCAAGACGCCTGGGGTGGGCAGTTCGATATTGACTGGGTAGGTCGTGAGCTGTGTGTCACCACTGTACACTCCGCACAGTGGGGTGCTGCCGAACCTCAGCCTGGCCTCACCACGGCCTGTGACGGTCATCGAGCTGACGAGCCCACCACCCACCAGGGTGATTCGGGCCTCTTTCATGCCCTGAAAGGTTCTGAATGCGAAGAACATCAGGCCTCCTCGGTGTCTGCAGCGTCACTAACTGCACATTGCCAGGGGTTGCCGGCCGCGTCAACGTGTTGGGCCCGTACCAGCTTCAACTCTGCCTGAGCCACATGGAGCTGCCTTTGCAGCTCACTTACGTGCTCCTTCATTGACCACCCCTTCAGTGTGCCGTGTGCCTGGAGCTCCTCTTTGGTGAAGGCCCAGACCCCGTGCAGGTGGAACCGCTGCCGGAGCAGGTCGAGTCCGACCATTGCCTGGCCGTTGGCCTTCGCCTGGTCGAGGGCCTCCCCGAGGCGCCGGAACTCCGCCAGCGCCTCACGGCGGGGCGCACGGGCCTCCCGCACCGCGAGGCTGAGCTGGCGAAGTACGGGGTGGTCCGCGGGCTCCCAGGCCTGCTCGATGGCGTTGAGCAGCTCTCGGTCGGTGTGCGCCTGCCGAACGGCGGTGAAGGGCGGGACCGGCCCGTCTTTGCACTTACGCGCTTCATTGGACATTGGCTACTCCGGGTCAGCGGCTACGGCTACTTGGCGTGACAGAGCCTTGAAGCTTCACGCGGCCTCCAGTAGTTCAATAGGTGGCGCCAAGAGGAGCTCCCCCACGGGGGCTCGCCCACCACCATTGCGAGAGATCGACCTACCAACGACATACTGTACTGGCCGGAATGCCGAGTACATCTTACGGACCTTTGGCAGGTCTGGAAGCGAGATGTAGCACAGGACACCCGCGGCCTGCAACACCGTTGCATGCTTTGCGAGCGCCAGTTGGTCATCATCGTCGAACTTGTACTTGGAGTATGCGGTGAACCCCCCAGGGTACGGCGGGTCGAGAAACACGACGTCACCGGCCCGCATGGGGGCCTGTGTGAGGGTGTCGACGTAAGTCCCGTGTACGATGGTGGTGTTGGTAAGTGCAGCGCCCCACCGAAGTAGCTTCTTCGGCTCTCCGCGCACCATCTTGTACTTGCCCCAGGGCACGTTGTACACACCAGCCCGGTTGTACCGCATCAGGCCATTGAAGGCCGTGTGGTTCACCAGCCAGTAGGCCACAGCTCGGGACGCGTTGTCGGTATCCTTGCCGTTGAGGACATCACGCCACAGGTAGAACAGCCGCTCCGGCTGGGACAAGTCGCCGTTGTACTCGCGAATGCGGTCTTCAATCTCTGCAACGACTGCGGCAGC
>SXGU01361715.1_pt1 | contig 20537 bp, 20 predicted proteins | sample 3174531 | NCBI WGS metagenome assembly SXGU01 (sample SAMN11356863, study PRJNA531348) | freshwater metagenome | isolation source: freshwater sample F1-140 | place: China: Fuxian Lake, Yuxi | collected 2017-12-25 | reverse complement strand
GATAGCCTTTAATAGAAGTATCACCAATGTAAATTCCTGGTCTTTTTCTTACAGCTTCTAATCCTACTAGAACTTGAATAGAATCTGCGCTGTACTTTTTTTCTTCGCCGTTATTACCTACGACTGGTGTTAAATTCTGTTCTTGATCTGACACTGCTTTGCTCCCATTAGTTTTAAATGCCAATTCATTTTTTGACACTTTTCACTTTTTCATAGTTAGAAATTATTTTCTGTTTATGAGTATCTCTGTAAATTCGCGTTAGCGATCAGATTTAAATCATACGCAGTTACTATGAAAACTCAAACTTACGTTTGGGTTTTCATAGTACGGGGTGATTGAAAATCGTCCCCAACATTCAAGAAAATAACTGCTCGTGATTATGTCTGATATAATTGCGTAAGCTGATCAGACTTAATCAGGAGCAGTTATTTAAGTCATATATAGAAATAATATTCTCTTATAATTATTTCTGCATATATCTTATTGGATAATTTTTATCCCTCTTAAATTCCTTCCTTATCTCGCGGTATTTAATTCAGTAATTTTTTTTACTGAATTAAATTTTCCTTCATTCACATTAATTACTAAAGTGCTCTCTTTAAGTTTAAAATTATTATTTAAAAACTCATCTGTTGTTGTTACAATAATCTGGCTATTAACTGTTTCTAGAAAAGCCATTAACTTTTCACGCCGGAAATTATCCAACTCAGAAAACACATCATCTAAAATCAACAACGGATATGTTCCGTAAAGTTTTTTATAATACACAACTTCCGCGATTTTAAAAGATAGTATAAGTGCTCTTTGCTGACCTTGCGAACAAAAAATGCGAGAATCCTGATTATTTACCAAAAAATGAATGTCGTGTTTCTGCGGCCCAACAAGAGAGTGGCCAAGTGATAGTTCTCCACTCTGAAGTTCAGATAATCTTGATTTTAATTTATCATAAATTTCTGAAATTGTGTAATGCATCGCATTCTCTCCAGATATAAGGTAATCAACATTAATCCACATATTGTCGCCCATAATTTCAGCTACAGCTTTATTTAAACTTGGTAAGATTTCTTTTATTTTCTGTGTCCTTAAAAAAGTGTATTCAGTTGCAAGTTTTAAAAAATTATTTTCCAAACTTTTTAGTACTAATAATCCTTGTTCTTTTTTTATATTCTCATCGCGTATATCTTTTAAAATTTTATTCCGAGTTTTTAATATTTTTTGGTAATCAAATTTAATTTTAAAAAATTCTTTATTTTTTAAGTTTATTATAAATTCATCAATAAAATTTCTACGAGCAAGACTATCAGATTTAATTATTTCTAAACTCTCTGGACTAAATAAAATTGCCGAAAAAAATAAATTTAATGTTGAAGCAGATACAGCTTTATGATTTAAAAAATGTTTTTTAGAAACATTTTCAAAATTTGTTTGCACATGAAATATATTATCACAATTATCATCTTCAACTATAGCAATTAAGCTGCTTTGTTTTTTTGAAAGCTGAATCAAATTTTTATTTTCTGCAAAACGAAAAGAAATTCCTTTAAGTGTTAAATATAATGACTCAACAAAATTTGTTTTTCCTTGTCCATTTTTTCCAATTAAAATATTCACATTAGGAGATAGTTTTATCTCCTGCTCATTTATATTTCTAAATTGATAAAGACGAATACACTTAATCCACATAGTTATTCACAACTTGTAAAAAACTACAATTGCATTGGCATAATTACACAAGTAACAGCTTGCTCATTGTGATTAGTAAATAAAATTGGAGTATCCAGATTTTTCACAGAGATATCCACAATCTCACTTTCAAGAGCTGTTAAAACTTCAATTAAATATTTATAATTCATTGTAAATTTAAGTGGTTCTTGAGTGTATTGTAATTCAATTTCTTCTATTGCATCACCCATTTCAGGATTAGTTGTCGATATTTCCATTTTACCAGAGCTAATTTGTATAACTATACATTTTGATTTTTGACTTGCGAGTAAACCTACTCGTTTTATACTTCCTAAAAATATTTCTCTTTGCAAATACATGCGGTACTTAATTTCTTTAGGAATTAACATTTGATAATTTGGATATTTTCCTTCAATAAGTCTTATTAATAAAACAGAGTTACCACCCTTTACGATAAATTGCGAGCCTTCAATCGCAACTTCAACATAGTTTTCCACAGTTTCAAGAAGTCTATTAATTTCATAAACACCTTTTCGTGGAATAATCACACCATAATTTTTACTATTAGATGTATTAGCATAGTTATTCTCGCTATCCACAGTTTTATCCACTAAACTCAGACGATGTCCATCTGTAGCTACAGTTCTATACTTAATCTTATCATCTACATAATTTTTTTCGAAATAGACTCCATTAAGGTGGTATCTGGTATCATCATTCGAAACACAAAAAATTGTTTTATTAATCATTTCTAAAAAAACAATTTTTTGAATTTTTGTGAATTCATAATTGCCATGTACTGGAAATGAAGGATATGAATCAGGATTTGTTCCCATTATTTTAGAAACAAATTTTTTCTGTTGAATTTGAAGTCTGCTATTATCAATACTTTTTAATGAAACAATTCCATCTGAAAGTTCTTTCACAATTTCAAAAAGATTTTTTGCATGAACTGCAATTGAACCACTTTCAATTACTTGTGCGTTAGTTTCAGATGTAAAACTAATTTCTAAATCAGTAGCAAATATTTTTAATCTGTCATTTTCAGCAATAAATAACAAATTAACTAGTTGAGACATACTTGCTTTTTTTTCTGCAATAGTCTGAACTAATGAAATCATTCTGAGTAATTCTTTTTTTTCAACATCGACTTTCATATCTCACCCATGGGTTATTAAGTTAAATTCTTGTTTGTTGTTTATCAAACCCTGTATACTAATAACTTTATATATAAATAAATATAGTAGTAGTAGTAGGGGCGTGGATTCTGTAGATAACGACTTAAATTATTTAAATCATTAATATTTATATGTGGACAACAATGTTAATTTACAAGCTGAATCATAGTTATTTTTCGTGGATAAACTCTATCCACAAAAATACACACTGAATTATACATAGGTTTTCCACATACTCACATTCACAGGCCATTTATATTGTGAATTCTAGTTGTTAACTCATCAATATCTCTCTTTAAATCAGGATTTGAACCCTGTAGATTCTTTATGCGCTCCCTTGCGTTAATAACAGTAGTATGATCTTTGTTACCAAAGGATCTTCCAATGTCAGTTAAAGACTTTCCAAGATGTTTTTCAATTAAATACATGCACGCCTGTCTTGGGATCACAATTGATTTTACGCGACTTGATCCCTTTAAATCCTGAAGTCTAACTTTGTAATAATCAGCTACAATTTTTTGTACATCTTCAACTGTGGCTGTGTTTTCATATTCTTGAATTGCGAGAACACGCTTTGCCATTTCCATATCAATATTTAAACCTTGGAGGTCAGCAAACATTTTTAATCTGTTTAAATTTCCTTCAAGCTCTCTAATGGATGTTTTTGAAATTTTAGCAATATGATTAATAACATCTTCAGTAAGTCTAACCCCCATTTTTTCTGCTTTATATCTAAGAATCGCCATACGAGTTTCCAGATCAGGCATTTGAATATTGGCTATTAAACCCCATTCAAGACGAGAACGAATACGATCCTCTAAACCAAGAATTTCACGTGGAATACGATCGCTAGCAACAATAACCTGTTTTCTTTTGTCAAATAATTCATTTAAGGTATGAAAAAACTCTTCTTGTACAGATTCGCCACGTTTCAAGCCTTGAATATCATCCACTAATAATACATCTAAACCCTCTCGATATTTCAGACGAAATTTATCCATTTGACCATGTCGTAAAGCTGAAACGCACTCGTTAATATATCTATCAACAGAAACATAAACGACTCTAAAATGGGGAAATTTTTCTTTAATTAAATTCCCAGCGGCAATAAGTAAATGAGTTTTACCCATTCCAACTGGACCGCAAATAAATAGCGGGTTATAACCGGAGCCCGGATTTTGCGCAATGTTGAAAGAAGCAGCATGGGCAAATTCATTATTTTTTCCAACAACAAATGTTTGAAATGTATAATCAGGATTTAAAATTTCATCACTTCTGGGTTTATTTTGAAGTAAAGGAGTAGTGAATTTCAATTTTTCTGATTCTGAGAGTTGAGATTCTCCTTTGTTCATTTGCTCTTCAAGTAAATTTGTGGAGTCTGCTAAAAAAGTATGATGAGTGTTTTCCTGAATAACAAGTTGTATATTAAAAGGTCTTTTAAATAGATTAGAAATTTCTGCGGCAATTCCTTCTATATTATTTGAAATCCAGTAATGATGCATCTTTGAAGGCACTCCTAGATATAACATTGTTACCCCATTAATATCTTCAGATCTTAAAAATTGTACTGGTCCAAGCCAAGTTTGAAATAACTTATTTTTGTCATTTCTTGTAGTTAGATTGGATTTAACATGATTCCATAAATCCATATTTAAGTCCACAGCTGCCCCCTTAATTATGCTTTCAAAAATGTATAATTTAGACAAAAACCTACCATAAAATTTCGTGATTAAGAAGAATCTATTCTTCTGACACGCAAATTGTGTATAAGCTCTATGTCCTCTGAGTAGTTATCCACAAAATAATGAATACTGAAAAATTGTGAAAATTGTGGATAAGTGGTATCAGACGGAATTCTTTATTTCAACTGTTGACCAATTTGCCGCGATGTGATTTTATGCATTCTTTTGAAAAAGTTATTTTAATTTTAATTAATTTTTGATAACCAATTTCAAAATAATGAGAAAGAGTTCAATAATTAAGTGTATATTGAACATAAAAATTTTCAACAATAAGTCTTAATGGCGTAAGTTTCAGGAGAATTTATGAAAAGAACATATCAGCCAAGAAACAAAAAAAGAAAAACATCTCACGGCTTTAGAGCTCGTATGGCTACAAAAAATGGACAACAAGTATTGTCCAGAAGAAGAGCCAAAGGCAGAAAAAGACTTGCTGTAGAAATTAGTGGAAAGTAAGAAGACCTTTAAATCTCTATATAAAAGTTCAGATTATTTATTTTTAAAAAAACAGGGTAAGCGTTTAACACCTGCGCCGTGGGTTACTTTTTATTATTTAATTAATGAAAGTAAAGAAATTAGGGCCGGGTGGACAGCCAGTAGATTTATTGGAAATGCTGTCATTAGAAATAAAATGAAAAGGTGGTCTAGAGAATATTTTAGATCATTAGTACAAAATAGAGATATTAAAATCGGTATAGATATTAATGTCGTTTTCAAATCTACACAAAAAGATTTATTTAAGAAAATATCCCATCAGGAATTTATTCAGGTGTTCGATCAGTTTTTTAAGCGAATTATTAAATAATAAGTTAAAAACACTTTTATTGTTATTAATAGGTGCTTATAGAACAATAGGAACAGCGTTTATTGGCGGATGTTGTCGTTTTGAGCCTAGCTGCTCAGAGTATGCCATGACTTGTATTAATGAGTTTAAACCGTCAAAAGCTATTAAGTATATTTCTCTTCGCCTTTTAAAATGTCATCCCCTTGGCCCTTTTGGGTACGATCCAGTACCTGTTACAGGAGTAAAAAAAAATGAATCAAAATGATAAAAATAATTTTTTGGATTCTAAAACTATAATGGCAATTGTGTTAGTTGGTTTGGTTTGGTTTGGTTGGCAGTCTTATTTAAATAAAAAATATCCAGCTCAAATTACTGCTGATCAACCTCTTGGACAAACTTCAGATACTAACAATGTAAATAATTCGACACAAAGTGTGGTAACTAAAATACCTAATGTAAATTTAGATTCAATATCACCAGCAGATGAAAAAGTTTTAAATTATGAAAATGATTTTTTAACAATGGAAGTTTCAAGTATTGGAATGTCACTAAAAAACATAAATTTGAAAAAGTATTCTGATAGAAACTTGAAACCAATTTTTTTCAACGATAAAATTAATAACTTTCAAACATCACTTGGTTCTAAGGCCATTTCCTTTGAATTACAAAAATTAGACAATAATACAATTACTGGTATTTATAGAGATACACAGGTTCAGGTTTCAAAAAAAATATTCATACACGATTACACTATTAAAACAGAAATTGAAATATCAAAGCTTAGTGAAGCGGATGTAAATTCAATTCCTGAGATACAAATTTCAATTAATGATTTTAAACGAGTAACAAAGGCTTCAAGCTTTTTGTCGCCATCGCTTGAAACACAAGATGTTTATTTTTTACATAGCGAAGGAAATAAAACTGAAGACTTATTTGTTGGCGATAAATCGGTTAATTTAATTCAGCCAAAAATTAATGTTGTGAGTTTAAATTCTCATTATTTTTCAACAGCTATAATTGATAGTTCGGAACTCATGCCTGATTTTATTTTAAATCAGACACCAACTGACGAGTTTGTTAAGGGAACTTTGACTTATAAACCGCTATCTTCTGCTGACAAAAGCATAAAGCTTAATTACTTAGCTTTTATTGGTCCTAAAGATTTAACAATTTTAGAATCCGTAGACTCAAAACTAAGCAACGTCATAAATTTTGGAATGTTCTCTTCAATTGCAAAGCCCATGTTATTAACTATGAAGTGGTTCTATAAAATTTTTAATAATTGGGGTTTAGCAATTATATTATTAACCTTATTAGTAAGAATGATTGTTATGCCTTTGCACATAATGTCTTTCAAGTCTATGAAGACGATGCAGTCTATTCAACCAATGATTCAATCTATTCGTGAAAAATATAAAGATGATCCAATGCAATTAAATCGTGAAACTATGGACCTGATGAAGAGAAATAAGGTTAACCCATTAAGTGGTTGTTTACCAATGTTGCTTCAGATTCCAGTATTTTTTGCACTTTACAGGGTTTTTGGTCAAAGCATTGAGCTTTATAAAGCGCCTTTCATTTTTTGGATAAAAGACCTAAGTGTATTAGATCCATTTTACGTATTACCTGTTCTATTAGCTATCGTTATGTATTTGCAACAAAAAATGACTCCAACAACGATGGACCCTGCGCAAGCTAAAATTATGCAATTTATGCCACTTATTTTTAGTTTAATGATGATTTCTTTACCGAGTGCTTTAACTCTATATATATTTGTGAGCACTTTGTTTGGAATTATACAGCAGTTTTTTATATTAAAAGATAAAAATAAAATTGAGACAACAAATCAGATTAAAGCAAAAGTTTAAGCCAAGGAGGAATTATGGTAGGATTTTTTAGTAAATTATTCGGTGGAAATTCTAAAAAAGATTCTGGAGCAGCTCAAGTAGAAAAATTAATAAAACAATCTGTTGATGGAATTATTGAAAGATCAAAATTTAATTTATCTTTTAAATTAACTCATACAGAAGAAAATGACGAACCAGTTGTTATTGTAAATTTTGAGGGAAAAGATGAAGAGCTTTTAAAGGAAAGAGAAGGTCAGTTAATAGACTCTTTTCAGCTCTTTTTAAAAAGAGTAGTTCAACATCATTTGCCTGATGATAAAACAAATATTGTTGTGGATTGTAATGGCTATAGAGAGGAATCAAGCCAAGCACTAGTTGATTTGGCTGAAAAACTAAAGTCAATTGCTCTTGAAAAAGGTAAATCAGTTTACTTTAGAGCGCTATCACCAAAAGACAGAAAAATCGTTCATCAATACCTTGCTAACGATCAAAGAGTTAAGAGTAGATCTATTGGAGAAGGATTGTTTAAAAAAATTAAAATCTATCCCACTAAAAATAGTAATAATAATGCTCACGATGATTCACAAGAAGAAGCTACCGAGTAATGAAAAATTTTAACAGAGATTTGGACACTATATGCGCGGTTTCCACGCCCCCTGGTTATGGTGGAATAAGTGTAATTCGCGTTAGTGGCCCTTTAGCTGTTGAATGTGTTTCTAAACTTTGTTCATTCATTCCAGAGTCAATTCAATCACATCATTGTTATTATGGGATATTAAAATCTCTATCAAATAATTTTAATGATAGTAAAAATCTATCATCAATAAGCACTGATATTGATGAAGTGGTGATTACTTTTTTTAAAGAAGGAAAATCATTTACAGGAGAAGATGTAATTGAAATCTCTTGTCACGGAAATCCAATTATTTGCGAACGAATTATAAAAGAATTATTAATCACAGGATGTCGTGTTGCAGACCGAGGTGAATTTACTTATCGTGCTTTTATGAATGGACGTCTTGATTTAGTTCAAGCAGAGAGTGTTTTTTCGCTGATAGAAAGTCAAAGTCATAAAGCTTCACAGATTGCTCTTTCTCAATTAAAGGGCGGAGTATCAAAGACTATTGAAATTCTTGAAGATGAAATAACTTGGTTATTGGCAAACTTTGAAGCAAGTATTGATTTTTCTACCGAAGACATTGAAGTCATTGATTACAAGCAAGTTATAGATAAGACAGATAAAGTTTTATCGTTAGTAAATAATCTTTTAAATTCGTATACTTTTGGAAAAAAAGTAATTAGTGGTTTTAAGGTTTCATTGGTTGGTTCGCCCAATGTCGGTAAATCAAGCTTACTAAATAATTTGCTTAAAGAAGAACGTGCGATTGTATCCAATATTCCTGGGACAACTCGCGATGTGATTCAAGATCAAATCTTTGTTGATGGTATTCAAGTCATCTTTGCTGATACAGCGGGATTGCGTTCTACAAATGATGTTATTGAATCTATCGGTGTTTCTAAAAGTCAAAAGCTAATTCAGGAAAGTGATTTAGTATTTGCAGTATTTGATTGTTCATCCCCAGATTTTGAATATTTAATAAGTCAAATTAGTGATCAGATTCAAAATGTAATTTTTATCGGAAATAAATTTGATCTAATGTCCGAATCTTCAAAAGATGATTTAACAAATAGATTATTTAAAAACTTAAAGTTACGATTCGAAAATATAGATTTTTCTGATCTGCAAAAAAAAATTCTTTATTTAAGTGCTCTAAACGAAAAAGCGGGTGATCTAATTAAGAATGCAGTATCCAAAAAAATTGAACCCCAAAAATTTTCTGATTCAGCAACTTTATCACATGTAAGACATTTCGAAAGTTTATTAACAGCCAAAGAATGTTTAGAAAGAGGCTTTGATCTAATTAAAAGTGGAAGCAGTGTCGAATTTATTTCAATAGAGTTTAAAGATGCTTTAATGCGCATACAGGAAATTCTAGGCAAACGATACGATGATGAAATATTAGATCGAATTTTTAAAGAGTTCTGTTTAGGTAAATAGTTAAACATATTTAAATTTTGAAGTGATATTTGTTTTCTTTGTAAATACAATAATTCATTAACAAATTCTTTTTTTTTACCCTTACATGTGTTAATGATTCGTTTGAGTTTTAGGTTAAATTTTAATTGGGATTTATATGAATTTTGAATCGATTAAAGTAGATTTTGATGTTATCGTTGTCGGCGCAGGACATGCTGGTATTGAGGCGTGCCTATCAATATCACGTCGAGGATTAAAAACTCTTGTCGTTACTTCGAATAAATCACGTATTGGATATATGAGTTGTAATCCATCTATTGGAGGGCTTGCAAAGGGCCACATCGTTCGGGAAATTGACATTCTTGGTGGAGAAATGGCCCGAACTGCTGATGCTACCTGTATTCAGTTTAAAAGATTAAATGGGCGCAAAGGTCCTGCTGTAAGGGGCTCCAGAACGCAAAACGATAAGCATCTTTATTGCGAATCAATGATTCAAACCTTATCTCAACAAGAAAATTTATCAATTATTGAATCCGAAGTTAAATCAATAATTATAAAAAATAATAAATGTGTAGGAGTTATTTTATCTGATGGTTCAGAGATTTTTTCTTTAAGAACAATAATCACCACAGGTACTTTCATGAATGGAGTGATGCATATTGGTTTAAAGCAAGAAGCTGGAGGACGTGTTGGTGATAAGCCTTCTTTGGGTCTTTCAGACCAATTAGCTTCTTTTGGATTTTCAGTTAAGAGATTAAAAACAGGAACACCTGCCCGATTAATAAGAGATAGTATTGATTGGTCAAAGACAATACCTCAATATGGGGATGATCGATTTTATCCTTTTAGTATTCATTCTAAAGCAAAATATTCTTTACCCCAAGTTGCCTGCTACCTTTCTCGTACTAATGAAAAAACTCATGAGATTATTCGAAAAAATTTAGATAAATCTCCTATGTATTGTGGGGTTATTGAGGGTGTTGGACCAAGGTATTGCCCAAGTATAGAGGACAAGGTAGTTCGGTTTTCAGATAAAGATTCGCATCAAACTTTTTTAGAACCAGAGGGATTAACAACCGACTTAATTTATTTACAAGGTATTTCAACAAGCTTACCAGAAGATGTTCAAATGGAATTTCTAAAAACTATTCCAGGCCTAGAAAATGTAAAAGTAGCTCGATTGGGTTACGCTGTAGAATATGATTATATTGAACCCACACAAATTTGGCATAGACTTGAGACTCGTGGAATAGAAGGATTATTTTTAGCTGGTCAAATTAATGGAACCAGTGGTTACGAAGAAGCTGCAGCTCAAGGATTAATTGCAGGAATAAATGCTGCTAATTCTATTTTAGAAAAAGAAGAATTTATTTTAAATCGTGATGAAGCTTATATTGGAGTATTGATAGATGATTTAGTAACAAAAGGGACCCGTGAACCTTATCGTATGTTTACATCTAGAGCTGAGCATAGACTTATTTTACGTGAAGATAATACTGCCGATAGACTTTTCAATCGATCACTTAATATAGGTTTGCATAATGAAAACATCATTAAACTTCTCGAAAAACAAAAAAAACAAAGAGCAGAATTTTTAAATAGATTAAAAACTACTAAAATTTATCCAGATGCAGCGACTCAAGAAAAATTACAGAGTCTTGGAACTTCTGTTTTATTAAAATCTATTACTTTTGAGGAGTTACTTCGTCGAAATGAGATAACTAGTTCTATGCTTTCGAGTTTTAATTTTGAAATTAATGAAGATCCCAACGTTAACGAAAGTGTGGAGATAGAAGTAAAATATTCGGGTTATATTAAACGACAAATGGAATTGATTGAACAAACTCGTCGACTGGAGGAGCTTAACTTATCAGAATTATTAAATTATTCTGAAATTAAAGGCTTATCTAATGAAGAAATTGAAAAACTAGCCAAAATCAGGCCCCGAACTTTGGGCCAAGCTCAGCGCATTAGCGGTGTTAATCCCTCGGCAATTCAAGCTATAATGGTATACTTGAAGGGCAAGAATAAAAAAATGAGGGAGATGGAAGTTGGAATTCACCAGTAAAAAAAAGGAACCAGTTGTTCAACAACCCAAAGAATTTTGGAGAGTTGGTGAGTGGTTTACAGATATCGATGCTTCTAAATTAGAATTACTTAGAAAGTTTAATGACGAACTTAAAAAATTTAATAATGCACTTAATTTAGTTTCAGCTAAAACATTGCCTTTATCTGATATTATACATTTTGCGGATTGTATTTCCGCAAGTCGATTAATGTATAATGATTGCAAACCAAAACAAATTGTTGATTTTGGCTCTGGTAACGGATTTCCAGGTGTTGTATTTGCTATACTTTATCCTCAAGTTACAGTTACAATAATTGATCGTGATGCAAGAAAAATTGAGTTTTTAGGTCACGTAGTAAAAACTCTTTCATTAAATAATATAAATTGCCAAGTTAATTCTTTAGAAAGTATTCCCCAAGGCTCATTAGAGTGTGTAGTTACTAGAGGCTTTGCTCCTATTTCAAAAGCGATATTAGCTCTTAGAAAGCCTTTTAAAAAAGGTGGAATTTTATATATGTTAAAAGGTGAGGAGTGGGCCACTGAAGTTGCAAATATACCTAGTCAATTATGTACTTTTTGGACACCCCATTTAGTGGGAGAATATAAACTTCCATTAGGTGAAGTGAAGTTTGCAGTAGTTAAACTACTAAAAGTAAATGAATAACGCAGAGCAATATATTTATTAAAGCCTTTTAATTTGTTTAGACGTCTTTACTTTTTATAAATCCGAGTTCGATACTTAATTTTTTTATTTACAATAGAATTTTTTATAAAAAAAATAATTCATTAAAATTATTGTGGCTACTCATTTGCAATAATCTACATTAGACATTTATTTCGAACTAACCTTTTCAGAGTATCTAAAAATTTAGCGCAATAAAAAAATTTTCCAACCTTTTAAGAAAAAAATAATAATTTTTTTCTTAAATTAATACATTTAAACTTTAATTTGTTCCACGTGGAACAAATTAGCAAGATATCACTTCCAAATAGATGTTTTCTTTTCACGAGAATATCATAATTTAAATATGTTAGTAATTTTTTAGATTATTGGCTAAGAGAGTAAATCGTCAAAAAATAATTATTGAATACTAATTTTAGTGGGAGGAGGTAGCGGGTGGTTCCTCAGATTTTCCTTCATTCGATACCTCTTTTTTTATTTCGTTTTTATGATTTTTAGTAGATAAACTAGCTTGTGATTTTTTATATCGTTCGATTTCTTCAGAGTTATTCCAAGTCTCATCTTTTTCAAAAGAACTAATATATCTTTTTCGAACAAACTTTTCGCGTTCAACAATTTTTATTTTATAGTAATTAATAATCTGATCTATCTTAGCAATCTCCCACTTCGCAATACTTATTTTTCGGCGCAAGACCTTTTTTTGTATGGACTGAGAGTCTTCATCTGCGAGTTTCATTTCTAAGTCGTGTAAGGCTGTTGAATTAGTAATTTTTAAAGCTTCTTTGTCTGCAAGTTTTTGCTTAAGATCAATATAAATATAATCTTTAGTTTGTGGATCAGCATCAGGTTTTTTGCATGAAATTAAAAAAGCAATCAACACTATTGTTGTTAAGCTTAAATTTATAGAATCACTTAAAAAAGAAAATACAAAAAAAACCATTTCTATTAAATTAATTTGCAATAGCTTTTTCATCAAAAAATTTCCATAGTTAAATTTTGATATGAAATACAATATAATATCCAATATCTAAAAACACCACACTGTTCCACGTGGAACATCGGTATAATTAATTGAAATAATAAGTCCAGAAAAATAAGTGCACAATTATGACTAAGGATAAATTAGGATTAGTGGATAATAACTACTCATGATAAAGCCTGGCTGCTCCGCAATTGTATGCGAGACAAAATCATGCGCCGTTATTTTCCTGATTGTTTGGGGCGAATTTCAATCACCCCGTATTATGAAAATCCTAAAATTTGTATTTTCACAATAACCACCCTTGATTATATCAGAGATAATTATAAGCGGTAATTTATTTTTAGAGCTGATTGGAATGTAAAATATTTTAACATTATGTTATTTCAAATTGAAAATAAAATTAGAGTAGACAAGTTTGTAAATTAATTTTTAAATAATTCGTATCTAAAAAAATTTCAATCAGTTAAGAAACATCATTAAGGAGCTTCAATGGCAAAAACAATATGTATTGCTAATCAAAAGGGCGGAGTTGGTAAAACAACAACATCAGTTAATTTAAGTTCAGCTCTTGCAACTATAGGGAAAAAAGTTTTAGTAATTGATCTTGATCCTCAAGGGAATGCTTCCAGTGGATTAGGTTTAAAAAGAAATGATACTCAAGAGGTCAATATTTATCACGTTTTAATTGGTGAGAAAAAAATTAATGAGGCTACCTATAAAGCAAAAAAAGAAAATTTAGAGGTGGTACCCGCAACACCAGATTTAGTTGGTGCTGAAATTGAGTTAGTAGATACTCAGCAAAGAGAGTTCAGATTAAAACAAATAATAGCAACAATCACAAATAAGTATGACTATATAATTTTAGACTGTCCACCTTCACTGGGCTTATTGACAGTAAATGCTTTGTCAGCAGCTGATAGTTTTTTAGTACCACTTCAATGTGAATACTATGCTCTGGAAGGGTTAAGCCAATTACTAAATACAGCAGGAATAATTAAAAAAAATCTAAATCCAAACCTTCACATTGAAGGAATAGTTTTAACTATGTTTGATACAAGAAATAACTTAAGTCATCAGGTTGTCTCAGAAATTAAAAACCATTTTGGCGAAAAAGTATTTTCAGCAATTATTCCAAGGAATGTTAGGTTAAGTGAAGCTCCTTCTCACGGGCTTTCAATTATTGACTATGATGCAAAGTCTATTGGAGCTATTAAATATTTAGAACTAGCTAAAGAATTAGACCAAAGAGTAAATAGAATTTCTGAACAACCAAGTAAAAAACAACAATCTAAACTATCTAAATCATTAAATAAATCAGAAACTACAGGTGAAGTAAATGTCTAGTAAGTCATCAGAATTGCAAAATAAAAAAAATAGATTAGGAAGAGGTCTTGGCTCATTGTTGGGCGGAGCAACAATACAAAATTCAGTTGAAGAAATTAAGCCAAATAAAAGTGAAGGGGCCTCAAGAGAAGAAGTTAAATCAGAAAATACTTCTGAAAAGAAAAATGATCAAAATAACAATAAAATTGCAAGTGCGGTTGCAATGACAAATCAGGTAACTCTAGCTCAACAAGTTGTTGCGGCACCAATACCACCTGAATCTCGAATTTGGAAAATACCAGTTGATAAGCTTAATCCCAACGAATTCCAACCTCGTCAGCAATTCAATAAAGAGACATTAAAAGAGCTTTCCGATTCAATTCGTGAAAAAGGAATCTTGCAACCCATTGTAGCAAGAAAACATCAGGGTGGTTCACTTGAGATTATTTCAGGAGAAAGGCGTTGGAGAGCAGCACAGGCCGCTGGACTTCATGAAGTTCCAGTAATTATTAAAAATGTTTCCGATCAGGATTCGTTAGAGTTGGCAATTATTGAAAATATTCAAAGAGAGGATTTAAATCCAATAGATGAAGCTGAAGCCTATCAACGCCTAGCTGAAGAATTTAAATTAACTCAACAACAGGTCGCAGACAAAGTCGGAAAAGAAAGAGCGACTGTAGCAAACTCATTGCGACTATTAAGTCTTCCTCTACAAATTAGAGAGCTATTGTCAAAACAAGAACTATCAGTAGGGCACGCTAAGGTATTATTATCAATTAATGATTCTAAAACACAAAATCAATTAGCAAAAAAAGTTATAGTAGATAAACTTTCTGTAAGAGCACTTGAAAAAACAATTCAAGGTTTACTAAAGGACAACAAATTAACTGATGAAGATAATAAAAGTGAAGCAGAAGATAAAAACACCAGACTGGCTGAGGCTGTTGGTTTAGAATTACAAAGATTAATTGGAACAAAAGTAAACATTGATTACAATAAGGGTAAGGGAAAAATAACACTCACATATTACTCTGATGAAGAGTTTAATGATATTACCGAAAGAATAAAAAAGGCATGGCAGAAACATCAATAACCGCGTTAATAGATCAAGGCGCTTCTTTTGAAGGAAGACTTACTTTTGAAGGAACTGTTCAGATTGCAGGAACTTTTAAAGGAGAGATCTTTACCAAAGACACAATTGTTATTAACCCAGGTTCAAAAGTTTTTGCGCAAATTGAAGCCGAAAATATTATTATAAGTGGGTATGTAGAAGGCAATCTGTTTGCCAGAAGAAAAATCATTATGCACCCCCCGGCTGTTTTTAAAGGAACAGTAACTACTCCAAGTCTTCGGATTGAAGAAGGAGTGGTATTCGAGGGGGCATCTTATATGCCAAAATCTAGTTAAAGTTTATCCAAGCAGACGCCCCGGGATACAGAATTAATTTCTTGACCATAAATTGTTTAAGATGCTACTTCGAAAAGGCTAAAAATCAAGAGGATCCTTTCATGGCAATTATTCAACAGTTAGGCATCAATTATTCTACATTATATTGTTTATTAATTTTTATTTTTACGTTTTTTACACTAAAAAACCTTGTATTTGACCATTACTATAAGGCTTATGAAGAGCGCGAAAATAGAACTAAAGGCGGAGAAGTTCAGGCACAGGATCTTTTAATAAAAACCGCCGAACTTAAAGCTCAATTTGAATCAGAGGCTAAAGACATTAACGCAGAAGTTAAATCAATTTTTGACGAAAAAAGAGCCGAAGCTCAGTCTGTATATTCAAAGATTGTGGAATCCGCAAAAGAAGAAGCGGATAAATATATTGCAATAGCTAGAGAGCATATTAACTCAGAAGCCAGAAGAGCGAGTGAGCAGCTAAAAGTTGAGGCCCCAAGTGTGGCTTTAGTAATAACCAAAAAAATGTTGGATTAGGTGTTTAGATGTCGAAAATAGCATTAGCAATAGGATTATATTTTGTTTCAATAAAATTATTTGCCTCAAGTGAGTCAGCCCATGGTGAGGGGCATGGTGAAATACCCAAAGTAGTTTATTACCAAGCTATTAATGTGGGGATAATATTTGCTGCTGGGTATTGGTTTGCACGACATAAAATTGCAGATTTTTTTCACCAAAAACGACAACAATTTGTGGATGCGCAACAAAAAGCAAACAAAGCCTTAGATCAAGCAAAGCATGAGCACCATGATGTAAAAACAAAACTAGATAAACTTAAACATAATCGAGTTGATACTATTTCTAGAGCAAATGCCGATGCAAATGACCTACATAAGCAAATAATTACTGATGCAGAGATTATGGCAAAAAAATTAAAACATGAAGCGGAGCAGGCTAGTCTAATTGAAATTCAAAGAGTTAAAAATGAATTAAGAGACCAGCTTACTAGAGAAGCTTTTGAGTTATCTCGAAAAGATATTCATGCGAAGGCAACAGCTGCAGACCAAAAGAGATTGCAACAAGATTTTATTAATAAAGTACAGGTGGTTCAATAATGCAACTTTCTCAAATAGCATTAAAGTATTCAAAAGCCATTTTTCATGTTAGCAAAAATCACGAAGTGGTATTAAATCAATTGCGTCAGATTGTAGCTATTCTAGATAAAGACAATACTGCTAAAGAATTTTTTGCTTCGCACTTTATTTCAAATATTCAGAAAATTGAGGTCATTAAAAATACTTTTACAGATAAAGGTATTGTGCCAGAAGTTTTAAATTTATTGCTAGTTCTTGCAGAAAAAGGGCGTATAGAGCTACTGGCTGAGGTCGTAAATACTTTTGAATTTCTAGTTGATAATGAGCATGGAGTTACTCGCGGAGAAGTTAAATCTGCAACTCCATTGGATAACGATGAAAGAAAAAGAATTGAATCAGTTGTTGCAAAGGTCACAAATAAAAAAGTTATTCTAACCTTTAGCGAGGACGAAAAACTGATTGGCGGCATCGTAACAAGAGTTGGTGGTTGGACAATTGAAGATTCTTTGGATTCACATATTACAAGATTAAAAGAAGATTTAAATAGGAGAGCTAATTAATAATGGAAACACAAATTCGTGCAGATGAAATTAGTAGAGTGTTAAAGGAACAAATTAACCAATACTCAAAAAAAGTAGAAGTTAGTGAGACTGGAAGTGTGCTGTCAGTAGGTGATGGTGTTGCTAGAATTCATGGTTTAGAAAATGTAATGGCTGGTGAGTTGGTTGAGTTTCCTAATGAAGTTTACGGAATGGTATTAAACCTTGAAGATGCATCTGTGGGTGTAGTTATTTTTGGTGAAGATAGACAAATTAAAGAAGGTGATACAGTTAAAAGAACAAAAAAAATTGTTCAAGTTCCAGTGGGAGAAGCTTTGCTTGGTAGAGTTGTAAATGCTCTTGGTATGCCAATTGATGGTAAAGGACCACTTAAGACTGAGCACCATAGAATTGTTGAAATAAAAGCTCCAGGTATTGTTAAAAGAAAATCAGTTCATGAGCCTCTTCAAACTGGTATTAAGGCTATTGACTCACTAATTCCAATAGGAAGAGGGCAAAGAGAATTAATTATCGGAGATCGTCAAACTGGTAAAACTGCAATTGCAGTTGATACAATTATTAATCAAAAAGGTCAGGGTGTTCATTGTTTTTACGTAGCTGTCGGTCAAAAACAATCTACTGTTGCTGGTGTAGTTGAAAAGTTAAGAAGCACAGGTGCTCTTGAGTACACAACTGTTATCGCTGCTAATGCATCTGATCCAGCTCCACTTCAATTTCTTGCATGTTACTCTGGCACCACAATGGCTGAATACTTCAGAGACACAGGAAGACACGCTTTGATCGTTTATGATGATTTAACTAAACAAGCTCAAGCTTATCGTCAATTATCATTGTTATTAAGAAGACCTCCTGGTCGTGAGGCTTATCCTGGTGACGTATTTTATCTTCATTCTCGTTTACTTGAAAGAGCTGCTAAATTATCAGATGACATGGGTGGAGGTTCTTTAACTGCCCTGCCAATTATTGAAAATCAAGCTGGGGATATTTCTGCGTATATTCCAACGAATGTAATTTCAATTACTGATGGGCAAATTTTCTTGGAATCAGATTTATTTTATAAAGGTATTCGCCCTGCTCTTAACGTTGGTAAGTCGGTATCTCGTGTGGGTGGTGCTGCGCAAATTAAAGGTATGAAACAAGTTGCTGGTTCAATTAAGCTTGAATTAGCTCAATTTAGAGCGCTTGAAGCTTTTGCGGCCTTTGCATCTGATTTAGATAAGGCTTCTCAGCAACAATTAGCTCGAGGAAGAAGACTTGTTGAATTATTGAAGCAAGCTCAATACGCTCCATTAAAAGTTGAAGAGCAAATAATTTCAATTTTTTCTGCAACAAATGGATATCTTGATACATTACCAGAAAAAGATGTTCAAAAATTTGAAGCAGAGTTAATTAATTTCATGAAGCAAAAGTATTCGAACGTTTTGAAATCTATAGTTAACGATAAACAAATCAAAGACGATACTAAAAAAATATTAGTAGAAGCTCTTGGAGAGTTTAAAGCTATTTTTCAACCCTCAAAATAATTGGATGATGAAATGGCAAGTTTGAAGGATATTCGTGCTCGAATTGAGACCACGAAAAATACACAGCAAATTACTAAAGCGATGAAGATGGTGTCTGCGGCAAAACTTAGACGCGCACAAAATAGCATCGTTAATATGAGACCTTATGCAAATTCTTTAATTAAGGTAATCGCAGATATCGCTGTTACACAAAGAATAAAACATCCACTATTAACTCCCCCTATTGAAGTTAAAAAAGTTTTATTAGTTGTTTTGAGTAGCGACAGAGGCTTGTGTGGTGGTTTCAATTCAAATATAAATAAATTTGTTGATAATTATATAAAAAATAATTCATCAAAATACGAAACCCTAGATTTTATTTTTATTGGTAAACGTGCCAATGATTTTTTTGCAAGAAAAAAAGTAAATGTCATAAATAATATTTCCAAATTAGATAAAGATATTTCTCATAAACTTGCTTCAGAAGTAGCTGACAAATTAATGGAGTATTATTTAGAGGGTCACTACGACGAAATTAGAATTGTCTACAACGAATTTAAATCAGCAATTCAACAAGTCGTAACAATAGAAACAATATTACCTGTTGATCTAACTAAGCAAACATTTGATAAGCAGACTGCTCACAATGTATTTGCTACAGATATGTTGTTTGAACCATCACCTGAGGCAGTAATAGACGAATTACTTCTGAAACATTTTGGGATTCAGGTTTACAGATGCATGTCTGAGAGTGTGGCTGCGGAGCACGGAGCACGTATGACCGCAATGGAGAATGCATCAAATAATGCCAAGGGTATGATTAATGCGTTAACACTAACTTACAATAAATTAAGACAAGAAAAAATCACTACTGAGTTAATTGAAATCGTAAGTGGTGCTGAAGCATTAAAGTAATTAAATTTTATAAGATTTGAAAATATTTAGGAGATAAAATGAAGTACGGAAAAATTAAACAAGTGATGGGACCCGTAGTTGACGTTGAATTTGAAGGAGCACAGCTGCCTGCAATTACAACGGCATTGAAAGTTTCAAATAAATCTATCGATGATAAAGAAGGCAACCTTGTTCTTGAAGTTGCCCAACATTTGGGTGACTCAGTTGTAAGAGCAATTGCTATGGATTCTACAGATGGTTTAGTTAGAGGTGAAAAAGTTGTTAATACTGAAGAGATGATTTGCGCACCTGTTGGACGAGAAGTTTTAGGTAGAATTATAAATGTCATTGGTCAACCAGTTGATGAAATGGGTCCAGTGACAACAAAAGAAAAGTGGGGTATCCATAGAACAGCTCCTAAATTTGAAGAACAAACAATTGCAACAGAGATGTTAATGACTGGTATTAAGGTTATCGATCTTTTGGCTCCATATGCTAAGGGTGGTAAAATTGGTTTATTCGGTGGTGCGGGTGTTGGTAAAACCGTTTTAATTATGGAACTTATTCGTAATATTGCAACTGAACATGGTGGCTTCTCTGTGTTTGCTGGCGTGGGAGAGAGAACTCGTGAAGGAAACGATTTATGGATGGAGATGAAAGAGTCTGGAGTTTTGGCTAAGACTTCTCTAGTTTATGGACAAATGAATGAACCGCCTGGAGCTCGTGCGCGAGTAGCTTTAACCGGTTTGACTATTGCAG
>SXGU01343125.1_pt1 | contig 20540 bp, 20 predicted proteins | sample 3174531 | NCBI WGS metagenome assembly SXGU01 (sample SAMN11356863, study PRJNA531348) | freshwater metagenome | isolation source: freshwater sample F1-140 | place: China: Fuxian Lake, Yuxi | collected 2017-12-25 | reverse complement strand
GGCCACATGGGAGTACGACTGGCGATACATCTACATCACCGACGACGCCGACGGTGCGGCGCTGAATTGGCCCTCCGATCGGCGTCTCGAACGACAGCACCTCTGCGTGCAGTGCGACGACTCCGTGGCCTACGTGCAATTCGGGAATGGCGAATGGCTCGCGTTCGATCTCGCAGTCGATCCCACCTGGCGCACGCCGATTCACGATCCGGAGAGGGTATTGCCGCTCGCTCAGCGCATGCTCACCTGGCGCTCGCAACACACCCGCCGCGAATTGACCGGCTTGAAACTCGAGCGCGGCGGTGTCGGACGGTGGCCCGACGGAGTCGGCTGGCGCACCACCAACTGAAACCGTCGATCAGCGCTGGGCGATTCTCCGACGACGCAATGCTTGCGCGCGGAGTGCCGAGAACACGGCAATGAACACCACACCCGCCCACCAGTCGGTGAGCGCCTCGTCAGCCAACCGCCACATCACCACCACCATCAGCGCAATTGAACCGCTCGACACGCCGCGGAGGAGGGCGGCAAACGCTCGTGAACGCTTGGATACGTCGACCACTCGTTCGATGAATGTGGCGAACAGGAACGACGGACCGAAGATTCCCAACGTTGCGACGAGGGCTCCCATCGCACCACCGATATGCCAGCCAATGAATGTGGCGGTCGTGAACACCGGACCAGGTGTGAACTGTCCGACGGAGATTGCATCGAGCAACACCTCCGAGGTGATCCAACCGCGCGCCACCACCTCGCTGTCGAGGAACACGAGCAACACGTAGCCACTGCCGTAGATCACCGAACCAATCTGCAGGAAGACGAGGAATAGTTTCGACAGTGACGGCACGACCACCGCTACCGAGGGAATGATCATCGAGACTCCCATTACACGCGGTGGGGTGCGCAGCAGCATCGAAGCACCGCCGACGACGAGCAATACCAGCAACTCCGGCAAACCGAGCACGGCACCAGCGAGAGTCGCCACGACCACAACACCGTCACGCGCATCGCGCACCGCGGTGGTTCGCAACGTGCACAACGCGTCAAGCACGATTGCTGCGACGACCGGAACCAGCCAGCGTCGAAGGTCGGCGATTGCACCGCTGGTGAGCACGTCCTCGTACAGCCACGAGAAGAAGCACACGATGACGACGGCAGGCACGATGAAGGAAACGCCTCCGAGCAACAAGCCTCGCCAGCCGGCACGACGTGCTCCGAGGGCCATTGCCAACTCCGTGGAATTCGGTCCGGGCACCAACGAGCATGCCCCCACCAACCTGACGAAGTCATCGTCGCTCACCCACGCATCGCGTTGCACCACCCGACGGCGCATCATCGCGATATGGGCGGCAGGACCGCCGACTCCGATCATTCCGAGCCAGCCAAATAGGCGAACCACCTCGCGGAGCGAGCCCCGTCGACCGTCGACGGGGGGCTGCATGGTCGGCAAGCATAGACACGTGACGTTACGTTGGGGTATCGCCGGCACCGGACGAATCGCCAGCGACTTCGTCGACGGTCTCCGCCAGGTGCCCGACGCCGAAGTGGTGGCCGTCTGTTCGCGGTCGGCCGTTACTGCGGAGGCATTCGCGAGGCGACGAAACATCGTCGTCGCCCATCCGAGTTACGAGCACCTCGCTGCGGATCCGAACGTGGACATCGTCTACGTCGCCACACCGAACTCCCGGCACCGCAGTGATTCGGAGATGTTCCTTCGTGCCGGGAAACACGTGTTGTGCGAGAAACCGTTCGCACTGAACGAGGTCGAGGCTGCCTCGATGATCGCCACCGCACGCGGTGAGCGTCGCTTCCTGATGGAGGCGATCTGGAGCAGGTTCCTCCCGGTGTACGTATCGCTCGGTGAGGTCCTCGACACGCGTCCACTCGGTCGTATCACACACGTATCGGCCGACTTCGGCTTCGTCGCTCCCACCACGCCGTCGCACCGCTTGAACGACCCTGCCCTCGGCGGCGGTGCCCTGCTCGACCTCGGCATCTATTGCTTGCATTTTGCTCGATTCGTCCTCGGTGGACACGACGCCGTGACGGCAACGGGGGTGTTGAACGACCAAGGAGTCGACATCGACGCCTCGTACGTGCTCACCTACTCGTCGGGTGCGACCGCGACGTTGCGCAGCACCACGGCGGAAGCCACTCCGTGCACGGCAACGATCATCGGTGAACTCGGCAGCATCAAAGTCGAATCGAGGATGCACCATCCACCCGGCTATCACCTCAGGATTCACGGCGAAATCGCGCGATACTTCCGTCACGACGAGCGGGGGCAGGGTTTGCGACACCAAGTCTTCGAGGTTCACCGATGTATCGAGCAAGGCTTCATCGAAAGCCCACGCCTCACGCACTTCGAGACGCTCGCCTACGCCCGAACCATGGATGACATCCGCCGACAACTCGGGGTGCGTTACGCGAGCGACCTGCAGTCGTAGCATCGTGGAGTCATGCGCGGAGTTGTAGACGACACCACTCCAGGCAACGAATGGTGGCGAAACGCGGTGATCTATCAGCTGTACATTCGCTCGTTTTCTGATGCCAACGGCGACGGTGCGGGAGATCTGCGGGGAATCATCGAACGGCTCGACTATCTGGAACGACTCGGGGTGGACGGGATTTGGTTGAATCCCTGCTATCCGTCCCCGCAGCACGACCACGGATACGACGTCTCGGACTACTTCAACATCGAGCCCGCGTACGGAACGCTCGCCGTCTTCGACGAATTCGTCTCCAAGGCCAATGCCCGCGGCATCCGTGTGATGATGGACGTCGTTCCGAACCACTGCAGCAGCGAGCATGTCTGGTTCAAGGAAGCGCTTGCGTCGGGCCGGGGTAGTGCTGCCCGCGAACGCTTCTACTTTGCCGACGGCAAGGGCAAATCTGGCAACGAGCCGCCGAACGACTGGAACTCCATCTTCAGCGGCCCGGCGTGGTCGCGCATCACCGAACCTGACGGATCGTTGGGTCAGTGGTACCTCCACACCTTCGACTCCCATCAACCGGACCTGCGTGCCGATCACCCCGACGTCGTCACCCACTTTCGCGAGATGTTCCGTTTCTGGTTCGATCGTGGTGTCGACGGATTCAGAGTCGATGCCATCATCGTGATGGGCAAGGAAGACGGTCTTCCCGATGCCACTCCTGCTCCAATGGGAACATTGCCCGCGGACGCGTGGCAGTTCAATCGCCACACCGTCAACCACCCGTCGCTGTTCCCCATCGTCGCGCAGTGGCGGAGGGTCTTCGACGAGTACCAGCAGCAGCACTCGCGTGTACTCGTCTCGGTGTCGGAGGCATACACGCCACGGAAACCGGAGAACCTGCTGCGCTACATCGGCAGCGACTCGTTCCATCAGTCATTCACCTTCGACCTGTTGCTCGAACCCTGGAATGCGCACGCGATGGAGTCGGCGATCACCGACAACTACGACACCTTGCGCCGCGCCGGACAGTCGTTCACGTGGACACTGAACAACCACGATGCGCAACGAGTGGTCACTCGCTTCGGTCGAGCCGATGCCCACGAGTTCTACAGCGGCAACAACCTCCTCAACTCGACGGCACCCGTCGACCTCGATCTCGGCAACCGACGGGCCAGAGCAGCGCTCCTCATGATGCTCGCCCTGCCCGGCTGCACATACCTCTATATGGGGGAAGAACTGGGACTCCCGGAGGTGCTTGATCTTCCTGCCGAGCGTCGGGAGGACCCGCTCTTCATTCGGTCACGTGGGGCCCAACTCGGTCGGGACGGTTGTCGTGTACCGATGCCGTGGACCAGCACGGCCGCGCACTCGTGGGGGTTCTCCACAACGAATTCACCGTCGTGGCTGCCCCAACCAGCCGACTGGGGAAACTACGCCGTCGAGGTTCAGGAAGCCGATCCAACCTCCATGCTGCACCTCTACCGACGGGCCCTCGCACTTCGCTCTTTGTTCGTGGCCGCCGGTAACCAGATGGAGGTCACCCGAGTTGGCGATCTTCTCCTCATCCAACGTGGAAACGCCCTAGCGGTGGTCAATTTCGGCCGGGACGACATCGAACTTCCGACCACCATTGGCCTTGCAGCAGTGCCCTCCCGCGTCTATTCCCACGTGTTGTCCTCGGTGTCGGGGGCTGCAATCGCTGGAAACACGGTGCCAGAAAACTCCTCCGCTTGGTTGGTTCGTGCGGTTGAGAAGCCCCTAGCCTGAGAACAGCGTCAGCCACCGAACCTGCCATCTGGTTGTGACGCCAGTCCATATCACCATTCATCAGGGGGAGACCCAATGAAACAACGCCATATGAAGAGGGCTGCAGCTGCGCTGTTGGCCTTCGGTCTCGTCGCCGCAGCCTGCGGTGGCGATGACGACACAGCAACGGAAGACACCACCGCGACCGAGGAAACCACTGCGGAAGCAGGCACCTCGCTCGTCGGCGGAGCGATTCCGTGCGAACAGCAATACGCCGGCGAGACCATCACCATGTTCTCGTCGATTCGCGACATCGAAGCCGAGCGTCTCGAGACTGCCTACGTGGCATTCGAAGAGTGCACCGGCGCCGACGTGCAGCATGAAGGCTCGGCAGAGTTCGAGGCTCAGCTGAAGGTCCGTATCGATGGCGGCAACGCTCCGGACATCGCGGTCATTCCGCAGCCCGGCTTGATGGCCGACCTCGCTCGTGCAGGCAAGCTCCTGGAGATGCCGGCCGCCGCGAAGGATTTCGTGACCGCGAACTTCTCGGCCGGTTGGCCGGAGTTGGGAACCGTCGACGGCAAGTTCTTCGCAACGCCGTTCGGTGCCAACGTGAAGTCTCTCGTCTGGTACAACCCGAAATCGTTCGCCGACAAGGGATACGAAATTCCTCAGTCGTGGGCCGACCTCCTCGCCCTCTCCGACAAGATCGTCGCCGATGGTGGTAAGCCATGGTGCGCCGGAATCGAGTCGGGTGGCGCAACGGGTTGGGTCGTCACCGACTGGTTCGAGGACGTCATGCTCCGCGTCAACGGAGCCGACGTGTACGACCAGTGGGTCAACCACGGTATTCCGTTCAACGACCCGAAGGTCGTCGCCGTGGCGGATGAAGTCGCCAAGGTGTTGAAGAACGAGGCCTACATCAATGGTGGCGTCAAGTCGATTGCCACGACCTCGTTCCAAGAGGGTGGTCTCGGAATTCTCGACGGTTCGTGCTACATGCACCGTCAGGCCAGCTTCTACGGAAACCAGTTCCCTGAGGGCACGGTCAAGGGTGAAGCCGGAGACGTCAATGCCTTCTATTTCCCCGCAGTCGACCCAGCCGGCATCAAGCCGATGCTCGGTGGTGGCGAAGTGCTCGCAGTAACCAACTTGCGTGACGCAGTGGTCAGCGCAATCCTCTTCCTCTCGAGCAGCGACTACGCAAACGCGCGCGCCGTTCAGGGTTCGTGGATCTCGGCGAACAAGGGTCTCGACACCTCGGTCATTCCTGACGAGCTCGACCGCAAGTTTGCCGAGTTGCTCATCGCATCCGACGTATTCCGCTTCGACGGTTCCGACATGATGCCTGGTGCCGTTGGCGCCGGTTCGTTCTGGACCGAGTCGACAGCGTGGATCGTCGGTGGCAGCACCAAGGACATGCTCGACAAGATCGAGGCTTCTTGGCCGAAGAGCTGATCGGTTGATCAGAGCCTTTTGAAGAAGTGATGGGGTCGGGCGAAAGCCCGGCCCCATTGCTTTTCCCCTATTCTCGGCATGTGGCAGGAGTAAGACATGGGTGACGTTCTCTCCGCACTGCTCACCGTGGTGCTCGGCATCTCTGCATTCGTATCTCTATTGCTCGGCTTGTATTGGCTGTCGAATCACCTCCCACGACGTCTACAGGAATCGAGCAAGGTGGTGCTCTTCGTCGGACCAGCCGTCATCTTGCTCATCGTCGGATTGGTCATTCCCGCAGTTCGCACCGCCTACTTCAGTTTTCGCGGCGACACCGCGGGCAATCCGTGGGTTGGTCTCGCCAACTTCCGTGAGATCTTCACCGCCCAGAACCAACGCGACACCCTGGTGAACAACGTCCTCTGGGTGGTAGTCGGCACGAGTGTGAGCACGTACGCGGGTTTGGTCATCGCCCGTTATGCCGATCGCATGCGCGGTGAGGCACTCGCGAAGGCGCTGATCTTCCTTCCCACGGCGATCTCGCTCGCAGGGGCAGGCATCATCTGGAAATTCATCTATGCGGGTCCACCGGTCAAGGTAGGACTCCTCAATGCGATTACCGAAGCCATTCCCGGACTACCCGCAAGTTGGGGTGGAAACGGTGACCGACTTTGGATGATCGAAGCGTGGCCGATCAACACGCTGCTCTTGATCATCGTGCTCATATGGGTGCAGACCGGGTTCTCCACGGTCGTCTTCTCCGCGGCCATCAAGGGCGTTCCCGACGCCCTGATCGAGGCCGCCACCGTTGACGGAGCCTCCAGGAACCAAATCTTCTGGCAGATCGTCGTCCCGTACATTCGTTCGACCATCGTCACCGTGTCGACGACCACGGTCATCGTCGCACTCAAAGTCTTCGACATCGTGAAAGCCATGACCGGGGGGAACTTCCGTACGAGCACCATCGGTAACGACTTCTATGCGACGTACTTCGTTCAAAATCGCGAGGGATTTGGTTCGGCTCTTGCGACGCTGCTCTTCCTACTCGTCATACCCATCGTGCTCGTCAATCGTCGAGCACAACGCACCGCGGACGTCGCCAACTGACATGACCAGTTCCCTCACGCCATCGGAGCCGAACAAGTCGATACCGCTCGGCACCAAGGTGGTGGCATCCATGACGACGGGCTGGGGAAGATTCGTTGTCTGGACACTGGTGGTGCTGTGGACCGTTCCGACATTGGGGCTCTTCGTCTCATCGTGGCGTCCCGAGAAGGACATCAAGACCACCGGCTGGTGGACGTTCTTTGCGAACCCTTCGTTGACCTTGGAGAATTACCGAGACGTCCTCGCAGCGCGATCTGCCGGCGGACAGATGGGCACGTATTTTTGGAACTCCGTCGAGATCGCAATTCCGAGCACAATCATTCCGATCACGATTGCAGCGTTGGCGGCATACGCATTTTCTTGGATGTCATTTCGAGGTCGAGACTGGCTGTTCACCCTCGTGGTCGGTCTGATGGTGGTGCCGCTACAGATGGCTCTCATACCGCTACTCCGTCTGTTCACATCCGGCGCACACATCGGATCGATTCCAATCTTCCCCGACCTGAACCTCAACAACTCAGTCGTCACCGTTTGGATCGCGCATACGTGCTTCGGCCTACCACTCGCCGTATTTCTCCTGCGTAATTTCATCGCCTCGCTCCCCCGCGAATTGATCGAGGCGGCACGCGTCGATGGTGCCAGCCACTTGCGAATCTTCGTGAGTATCATCGCCCCTCTGTCGGTACCAGCATTTGCATCCCTCGGCATCTTTCAATTCCTCTGGACGTGGAACGATTACCTCGTGGGCTACGTGTTCGCGGGTGGAAAGAATGGTCCAATGACGGTGAAGCTCGTCGAACTCGCCGGAAACCGCGGCAACGAGTGGCAACGGCTCACGGCGGCCGCCTTCGTCACCATGGTGGTGCCACTCCTAGTTTTCGCCGGACTGCAGCGCTACTTCGTACGAGGTCTCATCGCTGGTGCCGTGAAAGGCTGAGCCTGATCGGGCCTCGCGGGGTCAGATCAACCCACCGTGTACGACACCGTCGTGCTCAACGCCTTGAAGACTGCGTCCCCCTTGGCCTTCAAGGAGAGGTTGCATGTGCCCTTGCCGATGAACCGAACGACGGTCGTGACCTTGCCTGGAGACACCGTACACACCTTCGGCGTCGCACTCTTCGCACGCACGTCGACACCCTGTTCGGTCACCATGTACGTGGTTTGCAGGTTCAGCGTTCCGCCGACTCGTACGGATGCACCATTCTTGGCGAGTCCGAACGACCGCATTTTCAACTCCTGTTGCGCGAGAAACACCAGCGGCACGATGGTGTCCAACGTGGTGTCGCTGATTCCGCGGTGATCTCGATAAATGAAGAGGGAGCAATCGAATGCCCCGCACGAGTACGTTGCCCCACCGACGGTGACCGATTCTCGCACCGTGAAGTTGAGCGGCGACGCGGCGGATTGTGATCCACGAGCAGCATCCATGGTGGCCCACAGCATCACGTCGGTCTGCTGCAGGCTGCCGTTGCATTTGAGACCGGTCGCGGAGCGGAGTCCGATTTGGGGCTTGTAGCACTGCTGAACGTAGACCCCCTGGGTGGACGGTATTCCCGAGAGCGTCACGGCAACGACGGTGCCGTCGACGAGGGAGATTTGCTGACTGAGGGTCGCGTTGACCGCCGCCGAGGCCGGTGACATGGACACCAACGGAGAGAATCCGATCGCAGTGAAGAGTATTGCAACGGTGATTCGTCGAATCGAGTTCATGACATTCCTTTGGGGGTTGTGGGTCGGATTATTTCAGGATCCCGACCCGAAGTTGATTGGCACGAACACGTCTTGCGAACGATCATCGCGACGGGTGTGATCGGCGAACGTCACCACACCACACTGCTCCTTCGAACAGTCGATGAGATTGGTGGCTTCGTCGGTCGCCCGCACCAGCAAAGTTACGGTGAACGATCCGTCCGGAGCGAAGGGGACGGTGAGACCTTTGGCATAACCAGGAGGATTCGAAGACACCCATTCGGACACCGGGGATGCTCCGTCGATGTTGACACCGCCCACGCATCGTCGAGCATCGGTCCACGCCGCTTGATTGCACACGATCACATAGATGCCTTTCGAAACGTCGAATCCCGTGCCGCGCACCACGACCCGTGTTCCGGATTTTGCAAGTCCGCTCGACGGCGAAACCGAAATGTTCGGTGTACCCGATAACTTCACCGTCGTCGTTGTTTCGACCACCGTCGAAGCAACGATGGTGGTCGTCGGTGAGACGGAGATCGCCGCGGTCGTCGTCGGTACAACGGCACTCGAGTCGGGCCCGAGTGACGTCGGGGTGACGTTGTTTGATTGCACCACGGTCGAAGCCGTGGTTTCCGACGCCTGTTCGGGGATCGTGGTCGTCGTCGGATCTGCGATGGATGTCGAGTGAACCTCGGAATTGGTGCTGCAACCGGTGCTCAGCAACGCGAGCAGCGCCACGGGTAACCAACGTCTCAGGTTCGGGCTTCGTCGGTGGTGCAGGCCGCTCATACCCTTGAAGCCGATGGTGCGGCGGGCGTGGTTGGCGAGTTCGTTGCTCATCGTGGGGCTATCGGGATGCGGTACCGGAGCATCGCAAAGCGAGTCTGGTGCACGGTTCATTCTGTCGCAGGATTTCCCGCTTCCGACGGTCGAAACCAACGTTCCGAATCTTCCATCCTCGGTGACCGGTGCGGACGGAGTCGTGGTAGAAGTCACCGACGCCTCCAGAATCATCGTGTTGAACGAGGCGATTGCCGAAATCGTCGTGTCACTCGGGTTGAAGGATTCGATCATCGGTCGCGATGCGACCACCACCCTGGCGGCACTCGCCGACGTCGAGGACGTGAGCAACGGTCACGACATCAGTGCAGAGAGCGTTCTCTCGTTGCGTCCCAGCGTGGTGATCGGCGATACGCGAACCGGTCCACCGGAGGCCTTGCAACAATTGCGCGGCGCGGGTATCGCCGTCGTGATTGCGCCGGAGGTGTGGACCCTCTCCGAACTTCCAAGTCGCGTGTCGCTGATCGCACGAGCGCTCGGCGTTCCAAAGTCCGGTGAGGACCTCGTGGCGCTCACGCAACGCTCCATTGAAGGAGCACTCTCCGCGGTCGGTTCGTATGCGTCGGTTCCCCGTGTGGCCTTTCTCTATGTGCGCGGCACCGCGTCGGTCTATCTCCTCGGCGGTTCCGGATCTGGCGCCGATGAAATCATCGCGGCAACCGGGGCGATCGACGTGGGAGCCTTCAATGGTTTGTCCGCCTTCACACCGCTCACTGCCGAGGCAATCGTGCAAGCCGACCCCGATGTCCTGCTGGTGATGACTCGGGGTCTCGACTCCGTTGGTGGAGTCGACGGTTTGCTCGCACTTCCCGGCGTGTCGAGCACCCGCGCCGCGGGCTCGAGGGCGGTGATTGCAGTGGACGACGACCTACTACTGTCGTTTGGTCCGCGAACTGGTGACCTCATCACCCGTTTGGCGGAAATCCTCGACACCTTCAGTAGCGACACATGACCGACGCCCGACGCACCAGTCTGCCGGCGGTCGCGATTTTTCTCGCCGCCCTGCTCGGCGTCACGATGTTGCTCTCGCTGGCAACCGGGGCATTCCGTATCTCGCTCCCCGATCTGCTCGGGATCATCGCCGACGGTCCACGTCGCGATACTGCAGAGGTCGTAGCGCACAACGTGTTCTGGCAGGTGCGTCTGCCAAGGATCGTCCTTGCCATCGTTGTCGGAGCCAGCCTCGCCGTGGCGGGCGTCATCATGCAGGGAATCTTCCGAAATCCACTGGCCGAACCCGCGACGGTCGGCGTCTCGGCAGGAGCCGCCGTTGGTGCGGTGATCGCCATCATCATCGGACTCAACCAACTCCCACTCGGCGTACAGTTCGCGGCGTTCCTCGGCGGCACATTGTCGACGGCTCTGGTCTACGTGCTCTCTCGTTCGGACGGCAAGACCGAGGTCGTCACCCTGATTCTCACCGGAATCGCCATCAACGCATTCGCCGGTGCCGTCATCGGATTCGCGGTCTTCGTGGCCGATGACGACGAGATTCGATCCGTCACCTTCTGGAGCCTCGGCACGCTCGGGCTCGCAACGTGGAAAGCCGTCGGCGTGGTCATACCACTCGCCGTGCTCGGCATGTTGATCAGTGCGAAGTTCGCTCGCGTCCTCGACACGCTCGCCCTCGGGGATCGCCCGGCGATGCACCTCGGTGTCCGGGTCGAACCCGTCCGCCTGCAGGCGATTGCGGTGGTCGGACTCCTCGCGTCGAGCGCGGTTGCGGCAACCGGAATGATCGCCTTCGTCGGATTGCTCGTCCCCCACATCATGCGCATCGTGCTGGGTCCGCGACATCGTCATCTGCTCTGGACCGCCGCCCTGCTCGGAGCCAGCGTCACGTTGCTCGCCGATCTGGCGGCACGAACACTGTTGTCCCCAGCAGAACTTCCGCTCGGTGTCGTTACCGCGCTCATCGGTGCCCCGTTCTTCCTCATGTTGCTGCGCAGCACTCGTCGTAGCCAAGGTGGTTGGGCATGAACTCCAAGGGCCAGGGCTCATGAGTACCCATCTCCGTGCGTCACACATCGGGGTCGCGCGTGGTGCTTCGACGCTGCTCGACGACGTCTCGCTGACCGTGCAATCCGGCGAACTCGTCGCCGTTCTCGGCCCGAACGGCGCCGGCAAATCCACGCTGCTGGGCGCACTCGCCGGGGATTTTCCGTTGACGAGCGGTTCGGTCTCCATCGATGGTGACGAGGTGACGTCGTTGACACCTCGCACACTTGCTCGGGCGCGGGCAGTCCTGCCGCAACAGATGGCAATCTCCTTTCCGTTCACCGTGCGCGAAATCGTGGCGATGGGGCGCAGTCCGTGGATGAACGATGACGACGAAACACGTATCACCGCTGCGATGGACCGCATGGAGGTGGCGACGTTGAGCAGACGCACCTACCAAACGTTGTCGGTGGGTGAACAGGCACGGGTCTCGATGGCGCGCGTGCTCGCGCAGGACACGCCGCTGCTCCTGCTCGACGAACCGACGGCCGTGCTCGACATTGGTCAGCAGGAGCGATTCCTTGCCGTTGCGCGGTCCCTCGTGGACGAAGGTCGAGGTGTCATCGCGGTACTGCACGACCTCAATGTCGCGATGCGTTTCGCCACCAGGGTCGTGGTATTGCACCAGGGCCGGTGCGTGGCGAGTGGCGATCCGCAAACCGTGCTCACCGATGCCCTGCTCTCCGACGTGTACCACCAGCGAATTCGAATCACCACCACCACCGAAGGCCGATCGGTCATTCTTCCCGACAATTCATAGCGACGTCGAGCGGAGTACGCTCGCGACATGTCCGAACTTCTGCTCGATTCGTTGCGTCGGCGCCTACGCGCAATCTTCTCCCTCTACGAAGATGCAGTCGCGAGCATGGAACTGCGGCACGTCAATTACAAGGAACGTGATGATGTACTGCCCATCGCGTTCAGCCTGTTCCACATCGTCAACATGATCGACGCATCGCTCATGTTGCTGAACGGCAATCCTCCCCTCTGGAATGAAGACTGGGCCGCTCGTGTGAACCCGGGCATTCGCGACCATGGAAAACACCGGACCGTCGAGGAGATGGTCGACCAGCACATCGGCGACTACGACGCATTTCGGGACTACATGTCGCAGGTCTTTGCACGGGTTGAAGTTTGGGTGGCCGAACTGACCCCTTCCGAGTTGACACGGGTGATTTTCGCCAAGCCATATCCACCGCAGGTCGCCTCGACGTATTCGGCACGGGTCGGCGGTGAAAGCGGTATCACCGTGCTCGACGGTGTCGAGTGTTGGATCTATCAACACGCACTTCGCCACATGGGCGAGATTGAGTACGCGCGTCACCTGGTGGGGCTACGCGGAATGACCTCCTAGTTCGGTCGACCGGTGGTCGTTCACAACGACTCGACACTCACGCGATTGACCGCAAGCATGCTGCACCAATAGAAATCGCGACGGGTTCCGCACGCCGGAAACACCACCGACTGAATGGGTGATCCGGTATCGACTCGGGCTTTCTCCCGACCCGTTGTGATGTCACGCACCACCACCTGCTCCACCCCTCGCTCCACATCGTGGTGCGCACTCACGAACTCGCCCGACTCGGGATACAACAACATGTGCGAGCCGTGATTCTGTTCGTGCGACCACACGGGCATGAGCGTCGTTTCGTCGTAGCGGAATCCGGCGATCACGCCGTTACCACTATCGAAGCCCACCACCAACTTGCGTGCGGTGTCGACCAGCGGTGGATTCGCCACCACGCCGCCAGGTAATCCGCAAATCTCGGTGAGTGCCACCCGTCCTGAGTCAAGCCACACCCTCACGAGGTGCAACGGTTCAGTGGCCGTTCCGACGCCTCGCAAAGTGCCGGCGAACTTGTGGGTCGATTCACCGTTGTCGAGGAACCACGCGCACCCATCGGCGAGCACCGCGTCCCAACCAAATGTTTGTCCCGTGAACCGTCTGTACTCACCCTTGAAATCGTCGAGCGTGAGCCTGGAATCGGCCCAGTGCGCTCGCCACAATGCCGAAGTACCGACGATGTACACCGCATTGCCATCGGCAGAAAGTCGTGCAATCGACGCCTCCGGCATCTCCAGGGTGGAGACCACGTTCAAGTTCTCTGGTTCGAGCACCACCAATTCCGTCGGAGCAAACGGCTCTACGCGTTCGCTTCCCGGACGCGATCCCGAGAAGTCCTTGGTAACGAGACAACCGTCGGGCATCAGGACGAAGCTGTTGTACGGACGCACTCGGGGCAAGGTGCGCGATGCCGACACCTGAAGGTCGCGATTCAGGCGATGGGCATGGTTGCCGAAAACCACGTAGAGATCACCGTTCGGGTGCACTGCGACTCCACCCGGCCATGCGGGACCGCCCGCCAGTTTCGGACTCGTCGCCAGCGTCTCCAACGTTTCCGGGTGCACACGCTCCACCCAGGACACCGCTTCGTCACCGCCTGTATGGCAGAGGACGTACGCCTCATCGGGTGAGGCCATCACCACCATGGTTACCACCATCATCGATCGATTCGTTACGTCGACCCTGTCCGTCGCAGAAACGTCCAGTCGAGCGCCGCTCAGAATTTGTTGTCGACGCGGTCCGCCGTCCTCTGCCGTCCAGTACACCGCTCGAAATGTAGTTCAGCTGGGTACGACGACCACCGGACACGGCGCATGATGCACCACCTGCTGTGCCACGGAACCCAGGAGGAGGCCCATGAATCCACCGTGTCCTCGTCGACCGATCACCAGAAGGTCCGCCGATCGTGCCGCCGCAAGCAATGCCGTGGACGGTGCGCCGCGAAGTACTCGCGAAGTCACTTTCGAGCCGTCAACCTCGACCTTTCGCATCACCTCACGAAGAAGTCGATCGGCGGAGGCGTTCATTTCCTCGGTACTGGGGAGCATCGAGACGCCGAGCGGATCGATGACCGGTGGAAACTCCCATGTGTACACGACGTCGACTTTTGCGTCGTGGATCTTCGCCTCGTTGATGGCCCACTGCAACGCTGCGACGGAGTTGTCCGATCCGTCCGTACCCACCACGATCTTCTTGATGCGAGTCATTGATCCTCCGTCTCGTCGTTCGGTGCAATTGCGCCACTGATGTCACCGTACCCATCGCTGCGTCGCCGAACCTTCGGCTGAATGGTGACTGAAGCCAAAGTCATGTCGGGTGCACCTGACATCGTGATCAATCTCAACTCACGATGAGTGCAGTGACCATGTAACGCATTCCTTCGGGGGTCTCTGCATGAGTGAGTATGTGACAATGCCACGCCCAGACACCCGCGTCGAGGGCGGTGTACACCACAGTCCAGCGCTCTCCGGGGGCCACGTTCAACGTGTCCGCCCAGAACGGCTTCTCCATGACCTTGCCATCGTGTGCCACGACCAATCCTGAGGGTTGATGGAGATGCATTGGATGAGTCGTGTTGCCCTCGTTGAAGTAGTGGACGACCATCGACTCGCCGATGGCGAGTGCGTACGGGGTGGTTGCCGGGAAGCTCTTTCCATTCAGCGAGAGACCGATGTTGCCCGAGTCGTTGAGAACCATGACGACTTCGGTCTCGGCGTCACCATCGGCGTCGGCAAGCCGTGACCGTGCGACATCCATCGCAATCGTCTTCCAGTCGTCGATCAACAATGCGCCGGCGAGACCGTTGGGTACCTGTACCTGAGCATTGTGATGAGAGTGATACATCCCCACCGACGACTCTTGGGCAACGAACTCATAGACGAACGTTTCACCCGGCTTGATTGCCGGCTGGGTGTAGGGATCGACACCATCCATCGCATTCGGGACTCGAATGCCGTGAAGATGCAGGGACGTCGACTCGGGCAACTCGTTCTTCAGGTTGATTCGTACCTTGTCGCCGGTATTCACTCGGATGATTGGCGCCGGAATTTGACCGTTGTACGACCACCCGTCGACGAATTTGCCGGGTTCGACCTCCCAACTAATCACCTTGGCGACCAGATCGAAGACCTTGTAGCCGTCTGTACTCGTTGAGTACCCCAATTCGGAATTTCCGGAACCCTCGGTCTTGGCGGGGAACTGCTTCGCAACTGCCTCCATCATCGCGTCCATCTGTTGCCACGTCATCTGTCCACCGGTGGTGGCCAACTGAGACACCTCGGTGCTCGTCGACACCGCGAGTGTCGCCTTCATACCCGCAGCGTCATGCCCCACGATCTCGCAGATCACCTCGAGATCTCCTTCGGTTATCCCCTTGACGACCAGCGAGGTCGATTCGCCCGGCTGCAGATTCTTCGTCCGTGCACCAAACGAGGGAACGGCGAAATTGTGGTCGACGGTTCCACCATTGTGAACGATGAACGTCACGTCCCCGGGTGGCACTGCAGGAGGCATCATCTCCACCGCAAATTCACTGAGGTGCACCTGTACCTGGGTGGCCCCCTGCGAAGTACCCGATTCGCCGTCGCTCCCTGCGACGGCGATTACACCGACCACACCGAGCACCATCGTGCCGAGTCCCATGATCGACAGCATCATCGCGATGATCGACTTCGTCCACGTGCCTTCTGCGTTCACGGTGCGACCTCCTTCAGTCGTTCAATTGACCGTAGGAATCCGCAGCCCGAGGTTCCCGGTCGCGACCCCAATTCGGCTGTATTCACAATCAACTTTGTTGTGACTACCTAACTCGCGGCTCCAATGCGAGCCAATGGTTCGTTCGTCACGATCCGAATCAAGTCAAGGGACCCTGAGTCGAGCGCGCCGAGAATCACAGTCCGAATTCGGTAGTCTGCTGTGGATGCGACGATTGCTCTTCCTCTTCTCTGCGCTCACCTTCGTCGGATGCACCACGGCGCAACCGCTCGCCGTTGACCTGTCACCAACTGCAGCGAACGGACTGAAGCTCGCCCAGCAGTCCGGCTGTGCGTCGTGCCACGGCTCCGACTTCGGTGGTGGAACGGGTCCCACGTGGCAAGGCATCGTCGGTCAAACCGTCGCATTCAAGGGTGGCGAATCGGGAGTCGTTGATCGTGAATATCTCATCGAGTCGATCAAGTACCCGGACAAGAACAAGCGTGTCGGCTACTCCGTCGTGATGCCCTACAACAATCTCACCGATGCGGAAGTTTCCGACATCGTCGACTACATCGAAGCGCTCTCCAACTAGTCGGAGGTGCCGCGGCGCATCGTGGTGATGTGCTCGGGTACCGGCATGCTCACACCAGCTCCGTCGGGCTCCGGCGCACCGAAGGTCGTGTGAACCGGAACCACACCGCCCCAGTACGGGAGTTCGTAATCACTCGCCGGATCCTCCTTGGGTGGTCCCGATCGAATCTTGGCCGTCGCCTCGGCGAGTGACAGTCGCCAGACCGTAGTCTGTCGAATTTCGGGACGGCTCGGCTCGCGGGAGTGGCCGACTCGACCAGGCAAGAGGAACGCCGACAGCACCATGAGCGCACGCTCACGCTCATCGCCCTCCAGAACGTCGGGTGTGCCGGTCACGACGACGCTCCGATAGTTCATCGAAGAATTGAACAATGATCTTGCCACCACCAACCCGTCCAACAACGTGACGGTCACACAGATTGGTCCTGCCGATCGCATCAACCGGCTCGCCACCGAGCCGTGCACGAGGATGCTGTCGCCGTCGAGCGCATAGGCCATGGGAATCACCACTGGCGCCCCTTGGGCGTCGATGATGCCCACGTGCGCGACGAGACCCTCGGCGAGAATCGCACGGATCACCTCGCGTTGCGAGTTGCCTCGTTCCGGATGACGTTTGATTTCTCCCATGATGTTCCGAGACTAAACGACGATTAGCGTCGGAGTTATCACGGCAGCCGCACCAACAACCGAGAAGTCGATGAAGCATGCCTACCGCGTGTTGGCGTTGACATCGATTGCGGTCTTTCTCGTCTCGTTGGACCTCTCCATCGTTGTCGTCGCCAAGCGGACCATCGACGAGGAACTCGATGGTGGAAGCCTGATCACCTGGGTGTTCTCCGCGTACGCAATCGCGTATGCCGCCGCCTTGTTGACCGCCGGTCGATTCGCCGACGTATTCGGGCGCAAGCGCAGTTTCTTGCGCGGTGTCTTGTGGTTCAGTTTCGGCTCACTGTTGTGCGGAGTTGCGCCGACGGCATGGTTCCTCGTATTGGCTCGGGTAATCCAGGCGTTCGGCGGAGCGCAATTGTCGCCGGCTTCGTTGGCATTGGTGCTACCCGAGTTCCCCGTGGAGAAGCGGACCCAGGCAATCGCCATCTGGGGCTCAACGGGAGGACTGGCCGCGGCACTGGGACCGTCTGTCGGTGGAGTGCTCGTCGACACCCTCGGATGGCGTTCACTGTTCTTCATCAACATCCCCTTCACCTTGCTCACGGTGATTCTCGGGCAGCGAGTTCTTCGTGAGTCGAAGGATCCCAATGCGCAACGCAAGGTCGACTATCCGAGCGCAGTGCTCGGATTCTCGGGAGTCGCGCTGGTGGTCTTGGGAATCTCCCAGAGCGAAGTGTGGGGTTGGGTCGACGGTGGAACTTTGGGAGCACTCGTCGTCGGGGTGCTCCTCTGCGGAGCGTTCGCCCTTCGTTGCCACCGAGCGCAATTTCCCGTCCTTGATCTCAAACTTTTCCGACTGCGATTCGTGGTTGCCGCCAACGTTGCCGGCGTGCTGTTCAGCATGGGATTCATCGGAATGTGGTTGCTCAACACGTTCTGGTTGCAAGCCGTTTGGGGATACAGCATTGCGGTCTCAGGACTCGCCACGATGCCCGGTCCCACCTGTGCCGCTGCCGTTGCGCCATTCGCCGGCAGGTACGCGGATCGATTCGGACACTCGCGGGTCCTCTTTGCCGGCGCATCGTTGTTGGCGCTCGGCACGTTCGGTTTGAACGCAACGATTCCCGACTCACCCGCCTACGTGACGCATTACCTCCCGTGGATGCTCGTGACGGGCATCGGGGTGGGTCTCAGCATTTCGACGCTGTCGAGCTCGGCAACGGCGTTCCTGAAACCGACGCAACTTGCGATGGGCTCGGCGCTCAACAACACCTTTCGTCAGGTGGGTACTGCTCTCGGTGCCGCCCTGTCGTTGGCGATAGCCGCTCCGGCACTGTCGCGCATCGAATCGGCGCGGCGTTCCGGCGAATCGGTGTTGGACGTCTCCAAGGTGGAAATTCACGGCGCTTGGCTGATGAACGCGTTCATCTACTTGGCGGCGGGAATCGCGATGGTCTCGATTTTCAAGCGGCCAACCGAGTCGCAGATGAGCGATGCTCGCGGCGCCTAGTCGTCGTCTCGGCGGGCTCGCCCCAACACCGTCGACACGATGCTGATGACGAGTCCGGCAAGGAACGCCGATCCAAAACCACCCACCTCGAGCGCGTCGCTGGCATCCCCGACCCACATCAGCATCCACGCGTTCACCACGATGCTGAACAATCCGAGCGTCAGGATGAGGGCAGGAAACGCCACGAGTCGAATGAAATTCCCCACGATTGCATTCGCCAACCCGAAGAGCGCCGCGACCCACAAATGATTCCAGATGCCATCGGTGATGTTCATCCCGCCGATGATGACGTCAGCGAACCACACGGCGATGGTGAGCACCACCCACCTGACGAGCAGTTTCATGTGCGTTCGACTGGAGTCGCGATGAAGACGGGGATTCGTCGCGATGTCTTTGCCTTGTACGTCTCGTATTGCGGAAACACTGCGACGCTTCTGCGCCACCAGTCGTCGTACTCGGTACCTTCAGCAAGTCGAACGGTGACGAAGAACGGCTCGGGTCCGTCTTGAATCGTCACCTCGGATGGGTGTGCCACCAAGTTGTGGTACCACGCCGGGTGTTTTGGCGCACCTCCATACGACGCCACGAGGGCATATTCGCCGTCGCGCTCCACGCGCATCAGGGCGATCTTGCGAACGCTGCCTGACGCCGCGCCACGCATTGCGACGATGATGACGGGAATTCCCGTCTCCATCAGGGTGGCGGCCTCTTTGCCACCCGTTCGTTCGTAGGTTTCAACTTGGTCACGCACCCATTGCATGGTGCTTGGCACGTACGCACCCGAGAGACTCGGCATGTCCTCAGTCTGTCAGGTTTTCGGGTATCGCGATCCGTCGGGGAAGTTTCCGTAGAGCGGGCGTTCGCCGTTGGTCACCGAATCCACGAGCAAGTCGCCACCAACGAATGCCCCCTTCCACGAACCGCCGCGACCACCGAATACCTCTTCGCGGTCCCCTCGTGATCGGGGCTTGTTGACTCCGACCTTGAATGCCTGAATCTCGTCCGAGACTCGCTCCGCAAATTCGAGGTCATCGGTTGCGATGGAAGCGACGAGCGATCCGTTCGACGCGTTCATCGCGCTCAGGAATTCCGCCTCGGTGTCGACGACGACGATGGAATCAATCGGACCGAAAGGTTCGGCGTGATGCAGCGACCACGCCGAGGGTGGCTCCAACACGCATGACGGCGCCGCATATGCGGAGGTGTCCTGTCCGGCGATGAAACGACCCTTGTCGAGTGCGGCGTGCAGCAGTGGAATTCCACCCGTCGTGATTGCTTCTTCGAATTGGGCGGCAAGATTCTCCGCCTTTGACCGCTGGATGACCGGACCGAAATCCAGGTCTGGCAGCGCGTCGTCGTCGTTCTCGACGGCGCAAGGATGCCCGAATTTCAACGATGACACGACCGGGTAGTACATCTCCAGGAATTCCGGCAGCAATCGACGCTGCACCACATAACGCGGATACGCAGTGCATCGTTGCTTGGCGTACGCAAAACCCTTCTTGATGTGAGTGCCGAGGTCGGTCCACTGCGAATAGTTCCAGACGCCCCAAGCGTTGAGTCCCTCCTGTTCCAGAACGTGACGTTTGCGCAGGTCGGCAAGTCGCGTGGCGACCTTCCTTCCATTGGTGCGACCACCTACGAACACGAGGGCGCCAAGTTCGGGGGAACTGATGAGTGCTTCACTCAGTTCGGCGCCACTTCCCGAAATGAGCGTCGCGGGGAGTCCCGCTCTCGCCATCATCGCGTGGGCGAGCGTGAGTGCATGGAAGCCACCCTGCGTCGGCGTCTTCGCCACGACGGCGTTTCCTGCCAGCAATTGCACCAACTCGGCGTGCACCAGAACGCTGAGCGGATAATTCCACGACGCGATATTCGAGACGGGACCACCGAGTGGCACGCGGTCCTCGAGTTGCCGTTCGATCTGGGTCAGGTACCACGACACCCCGTCCAAGCAACGGTCGACATCGTCGCAGGCGAGTTTCCAGGGCTTACCGATCTCCCACATCAGGAGCCCTGCAATGGTGTCGCGTTG
>SXGU01199760.1_pt1 | contig 20558 bp, 20 predicted proteins | sample 3174531 | NCBI WGS metagenome assembly SXGU01 (sample SAMN11356863, study PRJNA531348) | freshwater metagenome | isolation source: freshwater sample F1-140 | place: China: Fuxian Lake, Yuxi | collected 2017-12-25 | reverse complement strand
CCGAGCCAACTCAATGGCCACCGACGCACCCAAAGGAATGCCTTTGTAGGCGGGGCCAAAAATCATGTCAAACGCAATACCGCTGGCAATCAGGCGCTGGGCATAAAATTGCGCCAAGCGGCCTAATTTTGCGCCGTCGTCAAACAAGCCTGCATTGAAAAAATACGGACTTTGGCGGCCCGCTTTGGTGGTGAATTCGCCAAAACGCAAAACGCCACAATCGACCGCAAAAGCGACAAATTCTTGGGCCAGATTCGGACTGGCTTGACCAACATTCACCATGGGGACATTCCTTGTTTAAATTAACCAGCCTCAACCTCAACGGCATCCGCTCAGCGACCAGCAAAGGGCTTGAGCCTTGGTTGCAAGCGCTTGCGCCTGATTGTATTTGCGTGCAAGAAGTCAAGGCCCAGGCCGACGATATTGCGGGAAAGTTTGAGGCCTTGGCCGATATGAAAGGCTACTTCCACTTTGCCCAAAAGAAAGGCTACTCCGGTGTGGGCGTTTACACCCGCCATGCCCCCAGCGACGTCATCGTCGGCTACGGCTCTCCTGAATTTGATACCGAAGGGCGCTATGTGGAACTGCGCTTTGACACCCCACAACAAAAGCGCTCCATCATCAGCGCCTACTTTCCTAGTGGCTCCTCGGGCGAGGAACGCCAACAAGCCAAGTTTAGATTCTTAGCGGAGTTTTACGAACACCTTACGGCGTTAAAAAGTCAGCGAGACTTCGTCCTGTGCGGCGACATCAACATCGCCCACCAAGAGATTGATCTTAAAAACTTCAAAGGCAACAAAAAGAACTCGGGCTTTTTGCCAGAAGAGCGGGCGTGGATGAGCAAGCTGCTGAGTGAAGCGGGCATGGTTGATGTCTATCGCCAACTCGAGCCTACCGCTACCGATTCAGCTTATACCTGGTGGAGCAACCGCGGCCAAGCCTATGCGAAAAACGTAGGCTGGCGCTTGGACTACCACCTGGCGACCCCCGCATTGGCTGCGGGTGCAAAAGCACACTCCGTTTACAAAGAAGTGAAGTTCTCAGACCATGCGCCGCTGACCATTGCGTATGAATGGGCGGCGTAACTGCGTTACTCCGCTTGCTTTTCCCGTAACACCCAACGGCGCAGTTTGCCTAAGAAGCGCTCAATGTCATCCATCACCGTAAACACCGAAGGTATCACCAACAGGCTTAACACGGTAGAGGTGATTAAGCCGCCGATCACAGCAACTGCCATGGGGCTACGAAAACTGCTATCAGCAGCGCCCCAACCAGCGGCCAAGGGCACCATACCCGCGCCCATCGCAAGTGTGGTCATGACAATGGGTCGGGCCCGTTTGTGACAGGCATCCATCAACGCATCAAAGCGGCTCATCGGCGACACCACGGGGTGGCCATCAGAGCCGTCATTTCCACGCCGCGCAAGAATCGCGTACTCCACCAACAAAATCGAATTCTTTGTAGCGATACCCATGAGCATGATGAGACCAATAAGCGAAGGCATGGAGAAGCTCTTATCGGCAACTAAGAGCCCGACAAATGCGCCGCCAAGTGAGAGTGGCAAGGCGGCAAGAATGGTGAAGGGGTGTAAAAAGTCTTTAAACAGCAAGACCAACACAATGTAAATACACAACACGCCCGTGAGCATGGCCAAGCCAAAACTTTCGAACAGTTCAGCCATCACTTCGGCGTCACCCAAGGTGAGTTGCTTTACTCCAGCAGGAAGGTTTTTGATGGCGGGAAGTTTGTCTACGGCGGCAGTGACGTCACCTAACGCCGCACCTGAGAGTTCGACTTCAAAGGTGATGTTTCTGCTGCGGTTGAGGCGGTCAATGACAGCGGGGCCGCCCGTGACTTCAAGGGTTGCGACTTGGCTAAGCATCACCGGGCCCTTGGCACCAGGAATGGCAAGGCGGCCTAAGACTTCGAGATCTTGGCGAGCGCTTTGCTCCAGTTTAACGATGATGGGAATTTGTCGTTGGCTTAAGTTGAGTTTGGCCACTGCGGTGTCGTAGTCACCCACTGTTGCGATGCGTAAAGTGTCACCAATAGCACTACTGGTTACCCCAAGATCAGCTGCGCGAACAAAGTCAGGACGCACTGCGATTTCTGAACGAATCAAACTGGCGCTACTCGTGATGCTGCCCAAACCAGGGATGGTGCGTAAATCTCTCTCAACCGCAGCCGCCGCAAGCGTTAAGGATTGCGGGTCTTCCCCCGCGAGCACTAGCACATACTTTTCGCCCGAGCCGCCCAAGCCCACTTTGCTGCGCACTCCAGGCAAAGCCGACATTGCAGCGCGAATGTCATTTTCGATGCCTTGTTTGCGTGGGCGTTTGCCGCGCTCACTCAAAAGAACGGTGAGCGTGGCTTTGCGAACTTCGGACGCGCCTGCAGGCGCAAAAGGATCTGAGCCCGCGGCGCCACCCCCGATAGTGGTATAGATGCTTTGGATGTGCTCCACCTTGGTAAGAAGTTTGCGAGCGGCTTCTGCGGTGTCACGGGTTTGAGCCAAGGTCGCGCCCGGAGGAAGCTCGAGGTACACTTGGGTTTGAGAGTTGTCGTCAGGCGGAATAAAGCCCTTAGGCAACAAGGGAATCAGCATGATGGAGCCGACAAAAAACGCAGCTGCTCCCGTCATGGTGATCCAACGGTGGTTCAAGGCCCAGCGACTCACCTTTAAATAAGCCCCCATCCAAAAGGGTTCTTTGTGGCCGCCTTTGCTGGGTTTCATCAAGTAGGCTGCCATCATTGGGGTAAGCACCCGCGCCACCACCAACGATGCAAAAACAGCCAAGGCTGCAGTCCAACCAAACTGTTTAAAAAACTTACCCGGGATTCCACTCATAAAAGCAGTGGGCAAGAAAACAGCGATCAATGTGAAGGTGGTGGCAATCACTGCCAAGCCAATTTCGTCGGCCGCTTCCATCGCCGCTTGCATCGGGGTTTTGCCCATGTCTAAGTGACGCTCAATGTTTTCAACTTCCACAATCGCATCGTCCACCAAGACGCCAATCACCAACGATAAGGCTAAAAGCGTGACGGTGTTGATGGAAAAGCCGAGGTAAGCGATGCCAATAAAAGCAGGGATCACCGACAGCGGCAAGGCCACTGCGGACACAAACGTGGCACGCGCATTGCGCAAAAAGAGCCACACCACAATCACCGCTAGTACCGCACCTTCTAACAACATGATCATCGAGCCTTCGAATTCTTCGGCAACGGGTTGCACAAAGTCAAAGGCTTGGGTGAGTTCCAAGTCGGGGTGTTGTTGCTTGAGTTCTTTAAGCGCAGCTTGAACCGCAGCGCCCACTTCGACTTCACTGGCGCCTTTGCTACGCGTCACTTCAAAACCGACCACGGGCACGCCGTTTAAAAGCGCCAACGCGCGGGGCTCGGCCACGGTGTCTTTGACTGTTGCCACCTCATCAAGGCGAATGTGTTGGCCGTTGTTCAAGGCCAGTTCTAAACTTGCAAGTTCTTCTGCGGTTTTAACGGTCGCCAAGGTGCGCATCGGTTGTTCACTGCCGGCCAAATCAGCCCGCCCGCCAGCGCTTTCGGTTTGTACTTGTTTGAGCTGGCGAGAAATTTCAGCGGCGGTTGCACCCAAGCTTTGAAGCTTCATGGGGTCAAGGGCGACTTCCACTTGCCGGTTGACCCCGCCAACGCGGGCCACAGAACCCACGCCTTTGACACCCAGCAAGCGCCGTGCAACGGTGTTGTCGACAAACCAACTCAAGGCTTCGTTGTCCATGCTTGGGGCTCGCACGGTAAAGGCCAAGATAGGCGCACCGGAGAGATTGATTTTGCTGACCACCGGATCACGCACATCGCTTGGAAGTTCGGAGCGCACGCTTTGCATGGCCGAGCGCACATCATCAACCGCCTCTTGGGTTGGCTTTTCTAAACGAAACTCGGCAGTCACCAAGACGCCGCCGTCTTGGACCTTGGTGTAAATGTTTTTCAAACCCTGCAAAGGCGCTATCGCGTTCTCTAATTTGCGAGCGACTTCGGTCTCGAGCTGCGCAGGTGCAGCACCGGGCAACGAAGCGGACACGGCGACCGTAGGAAGTTCGAGGTCAGGAAACTGTTGCACCTTCATCGACTTGAAGGCCAAGATTCCAGCAAACGTCAGCATCACAAAGAGCATGACGGCCGGAATCGGATTTTTAATCGACCATGCGGAGACATTCATAGCAATAGCCTCTTATTTGGCAGCAGCAACGGGCGCGGGAACGACTTTGACCAAATCGCCTTGGCTCAAGAAACTTCCACCGCTGGCAACCAACTTGTCATTGGAACCCACCCCAGTTTGAATTTCCAGGTGGTCTCCCACCATCCGACCGGTTTGTACCTTGATCTGGCTGACCAAATTGTCAGCGCCTACGCGGTACACATAGCTAAATCCATCACGCGCCACCACGGCTGATTGGGGAACCGTCAGTGCAGTTGAACTGCCCAACTCAAACTCACCTTTGGCATACATGCCAGGCTTGAACGCGCCGACCGATGTGACACCAGACTCCACCGGACCAATCAGATCCACATAAACCAAGCCGTTGCGGGTTTGCGCATCCACAGTGGGCGCCAACATGCGCACCTTGCCTTTGAATTTAACGCCGCCGGGCGCTGTGACTGTCACCGCTGAACCGACGGGGATCCGCGCCATTTCGGAAGAAGTGACTTCAGCCCGCCACTCCAAGCGACCTTGGCGGATCAGTTTGAACAACTCTGTCCCAGCCCCCACCACAGATCCGACCGTGGCGCTGCGGGCGGAGATGATGCCAAAGTCAGGCGCTATCACTTGCGTGTGTTTCAAACGCAAAAGCTGAGAATCTAACTGGGCGCTGGCCGAGTCCACTCGGGCTTTGGCGGTTTGCTCTTGGGTTAAATACTGGTTGAACATTTGGGCGCTGATAGCGCCGCTGGCTTGCACTGAACGGGCTCGGTCGGCATTGAGAGTTGCATCCGCCGCATTGGCTTTTGATTCAGCAAGCATGGCCCGAGCTAAAGCGACATCAGCTTGTACACTTTCGGTTGCGAAGCTTGCCAACACTTGGCCGCGCTTGACTTGGTATCCCACTGCGGCATTGATTTCAGCAATACGCAAACCACTGACCTCTGCGCCTATTGACGCTTCTTGCCAAGCGGCAACACCTCCGTTGGCGGCGAGCTTGATAGGAAGTGTGGTGCTTTTGGCTTGTACCACCGAGACGGTTAAAGCCGCTTTCGCAGCCACCTTTTCTACAGTTTTTTCTGGTAGCTTTTCAGCAGGTTTCTCTGCGGGCTTTGATGCAGCAGCTGTGGGTTTGCTGGGCTCTGCAGCATTAACTCCATACAAGCCCATGCCAAGGCCAATGCAAGTCACAAGGAGCGTCGTTAAAAGGCCAGTTGGGCGGATTGGGGTTTCAATACGGTTCATTTCAAAACTCTTTGCTAATTAACGTTGGACTGCTGGGGCTCAAAACCACCCCCTACTGCACGGTATAAAGCGACCCACGCGAGGTTGCGCTGCATTTGTAATGCAAGTAATGCCGAGTGGGCTGCGTAGGCATTTCTACGGGCGTCTTCCAGCTCGACCACGCTGGCCATGCCTTGGTTAAACCGCGCCTGGGTTGCTGCCAGTGATTGGCCATAGCCTTGGCTGGCGACTTGGGAATCGGTTTCGCGGGCTTGGCTGCTGTTTAAGTTGACCAAGGCCTCTTCAACCTCGCGCACCGCGTTACGTACCTTGAATTGGTAGCCCACGATAGCGCTTTGGTAGGCACTCTCTGAAGCGGTCACCGCTGCAACACGCCGACTACCGTCAAACAGCGGCAAACTCAATGTCAGCGGACCAAAAGACCAAGTGGATTCATCTTGTTCGACGCCTCCAGTTCCTACGCGCAATGCGCCAATTGATCCGTTCAAACTCAGGCGTGGAAGGCGCTGGGCTTTGGCGCTAGCCACTTGGGCCGCGGCGACTACCAAATCGCGCTCAGCCGAGTACACATCCGGGCGTTGGGTAATCGTTTGCGCAGGGACACTCGGCACTGCAAACGGAAGCGCTTTTTTAGGCTGCTCGAAACTTTTTTGCAACCGGGCTTTCAACTCAGCTTCTGGCATGGCCGTTAAAACCACCAAACTTTTCGTCAAAATTTCACATTGCCCGGTTTGCTGGGTCCAACGGCTGTTGCTGTCAGCGGCATTGGCACGGGCGAGTGCGGCAATCGACTCCGCAACAAAACCCGCCTTAGCATTGATCGCTATCAGGCGGGCCGTTTCTTGGTGCGACTGTGCATCGCCTTGGGCCAAGGCTTGCATTTGCCTGCAACCAAACAGCGAAAAATACACATTCGCCACTTCAGCGGCCACAGACACTCGGGCTTCATGCCACTGCGCCTGTGATCCTTCAACTTGGGCTACCGAGGCTTTGCTGACTGCGCTGTTGGCGCCTACCACATCGAGCTCCCACGACGAAAGAACGCCAAGCTGTGTGCTCGTTGCAACCGGAATCCCGACTTGCGACACGCCGCGGGTCGAGCCGATTTGGGCGTTCAGGTTAGGGAGCAACGCAGAGTTGGCCAAGGCTTGGTTGGCGCGGGCTTCTTCAATGCGCATGGCGGCTTTGGCAACCGTTGGGCTTTGGCGCTGCGCCGCTTCGATCAAGGACACGAGCAAGGGGTCGCCTTGCTGCTGCCACCAAAGCGACAAGCCTCCCACGCTACCTTGGTGCGGCAAGGGGGCCAACCACTGCGGTGCAATGCTTGCAGGCGGGGGGGGCGACGGCAGAAGGCTTGAGCAGGCCGACAAGGCCAGCGCCAGCGCCATTGCGAGTGCGAGCGAGCTTGTGGTTCTGCTGACTGTTTTTAACGATTGGTACATAGGGAAAGGGACAAGGATTCGGTTCTTCGCCAATGAGTTTGCCTCAATTTAATGACGCTTGGAGAGAAGCCGAAAAATACCCTCAGCTTAGCTGGCGCTACATCGCCCGGGAGTACGTCAGCATCCTGCCTTTGTAAGCATCTATATCGCCATGGCGCGGGCGGTCGATTTTTTCTTCTATAAAGGTAAATCCAAGCGCGGTCATGTTGCGGTGAAAGTGGGCCCGGTTGCCTCGGTTGGGGTCTACCACCCACACTTCTGAACTTGCAGCGGCGTGGCTTTCAATGAAGTCTGCGAGTGCGCCTCCCTCATCGCGTTCGTACAAAATGTCACTGCCAATAATCAGTTCAAACCGGCCGCTGACGTCTGCGTCCAGACTCGGTGCTGGCGCAGCCACCGATGCGTCATCTTCAAATGGCAGACGGCCCCAGTGCCCATGGCGATACTTCAAGGGAGGCAAGCCATTGAGTCGCACGTTTTCTGCTAAAAATTCACCCGCTAGGGGGTGGCAGTCGCTGGCGGTCATATCTGCACCTCGGCGGTGACCCACCAAGCTAGACAGCGCCAAGCCGCAGCCGATTTCTAAGATGCGCTCTGATGCCACAACTGGTCTTTGGGCCATGCGTTCGGCCAGACGGGTTCCCGAAGGCCAAAGCATTCCAAACAAAGGCCATGTGGCCGATGAAATACCCAAGCGCAACGCAAGCTCTAAGGGGTCATAAAACTGCTGCTTGTCCTGCAGCGATCGGATCACCATGTTGGAGACGCCCTGCACCGCAATGCTTTCTTGCTTGGTCAGGTAGCCCAAGGGTGCGGGGTTCATGGAGGCCTTTGGAGTGAAGCCCCATTAAGCGCCTTTTTGGGGGCGTATTGCTGCCGTTATTTTGTTTTGCGAATAAATTTAACAATGTGCTCGGCGACTTCGCTGCCTTTGTCTTCTTGCAAAAAATGCGACGCGCCACGAATTTTGGTATGGGGTTGGCCTTGGGCGCCGGGGACCAGTTTTTGCCACATGACCTCACCGCCTTTGGTGATGGGGTCACGGGTACTAAACAAAGTGAGAAAGGGTTTGTTCCACTGTTTAAAAACTTCCCAGGCAGCTTCGTTGTTTGCCCGCTCTGGATCGGTGGGCGTAGTCGGTACAAACCCAGGAAAAACGCGAGCGCCAACGCGGTACTTGGAGGTGGGGAAGGGTGCGTCGTACGCAGCTACTTCATGAAGGGTCAAACCATTGGTGCAACCCGCTTTGACGATTTTTCCAATCGGGAACCACGGACTAAATCGGGCAAAAGCACGCCACACTTTGAATGCAAACGGAACCGGGGTGGTACCGGTGGGCAAGGCCCCATTGGCCAACACAACCCGGTCAAAGCGTTCTGGCATTTCAGCCACCACACGCAAGCCCACCAAGGAGCCCCAGTCTTGGCCAAAAAAGGTCATGTGCTCAAACTGGTTGGCTTCTACCCATGCTTTCATCCACTGCACATGGTTGAAGTACGAGTAATCTTTGGCATGGGCGGGTTTGTCGGAGCGCCCAAAACCCACCAAATCGGGGGCAATCACACGCAAGCCCGCGCTCACGAGCACGGGAATCATCTTGCGGTACAAATAAGACCAGGCGGGCTCACCGTGCATCAACAACACGATGGGTCCATCGCGCGGACCTTCATCCACATGGGCAATACGCAAACCACCAAGCTCGGTGTAGTGCGCTGCGAATGGATAGTCGGGGAGGTTAAAGAAACATTCTTCAGGGGTGCGAAGAACTTCAGAAATAAGCGGAAGTGCCACCATGCAAACAAACTCCAAAAAACTTGAACATGAATCTCTTCAGTGTAACTGCCTCACATACAGTGGTGTATGTTGCATTAGGCTAAAAATTCTCGGAGTACGCGGTTGACTTCAGTGGCGTGGGTACGAGCTAACCAATGGCTTGCGCCGCTAATGCGGTGAATGCGCAAATCAGAAACCCATTGGTTCAAGCCGTCTAACAAAACGGGGCGCAGCGCGGTGTCTGCCTCGCCCCAAATCACTTGGGTCGGGACCTTGACCTTGAAGTTTTCCGCTTGGGGTTGTAATTGCGCAGCCAAAGCGGCCATACGCCCGTTCTGTTCTGGCACGTCTGGGTCATCCGGATGCAAGGGGGACGCGCGGTAGTAGTTGCATCCGCCGGTAAGCCCTTTGCTCCAACACGCTCTGTAGGCGGCCAAGTCTTCTGGGGTTTGGATGTCAGCCATGGTGCACAGAAGTTGAAACTGATTTTTAGCAAGCGCGTCTTCGCTGCCGGGTTTGCGCAACCAGTTCATGTACAAGCTCGCCGCAATTTGTTCCGGGTCATGCGCCAACGCATGGGCGAAAGCCAGCGTGTGGGGGGAGTTGAGGATGGCGAATTTTTTCAATAGCTGCGGATGTTGTGCCGCCAAACTCCATGCCACCGCCCCGCCCCAGTCGTGGGCGATCAGGGCTTGGATCGGCGCACCCAAGGCTTGGATTACCGCGCACACATCCGCCAAAATTTTGCTTGGTTTGTACGCGTCTAGTTGCGCAGGCTGCGAAGACAAATTAAAACCGCGCAAATCTATCGCAACACAGCGGTAGTCGCGCCCTAAATCCGACAACTGCTCACGCCAGGCGTACCAAAACTCAGGGAACCCGTGAACAAATAAAAGCACAGGCGCATCCATGGGGCCTGACACTTTGGCGTGTATTTTGATATCCGGCGCGGTATCAAAATACACCGACTCAAATAGAGCGTCTGTCATCCATTTATTTTTTGGTGCGCTCATACAGCGGCATCACTTGGGGAAGACTGGCTTCCATATCAGAAATACGCGAGCTGCTTGAGGGATGGGTAGAGAGCCATTGCGGCGGTGCGCCTTTATTTGCGGCTGCCATTTTTTGCCACAGGGTGACCCCTGCGCGGGGATCGAAACCGGCACGAGCGGCCAATTCCATGCCGACCAAATCGGCTTCTGATTCGTCTTCACGCCCAAACTTCAATGTCAGTAAATTCGCCCCGCCTTGTGCGACCGCGTCCGCCAGATTCGGGTCGATCCCCAGCCAGCTCGAGGCCAATAAGCCGCCCAAACGCGCCAAGCCTTGGGTAGCTGTGCTTTTGCCCATGCGCTCACGGGCGTGCTCGCGCAGGGCGTGGGCCATTTCATGGCCCATGACAACGGCAATCTCATCGTCGCTCAGATTGAGTGTTTTGATGATTCCGGTGTAGAAAACAATTTTGCCCCCGGGCATGCAATAGGCGTTGATTTGGTTGGAGCCAATGAGATTAATTTCCCACTTCCATTGGCTCACGCGCGGGTTCCATTCGTTGGCGAAAGGAATAATTTTTTGGGCAATCTCACGCAGTCTTTTCAGCTGGGCGTTATCGGCAGGCGCTAAGGCTTGTTGTTTTGCCGCCTCGGCCAGGGTTTCGCGGTATTGCAATGCCGCTTGGCGCTCGACCTGGTCTGCGGGCACCAGTTTGCTAAAGCCTGAAGCCTCGCCCACCTGCACCCCTTCACGGGCCGCTGCGTTTGGGGCCCAAACCACAAATGCGGCCACGGCAATGGTCACGGCACTGGCAAGCCCCGTCATGTTTTTTAAAGCATTTAAATGAAACATCCGATTCTTCCTATCCATTATTATTGCCCGCATGCAAGCCCCGCACCACAGCCCTGACGCCTCACCCACTTCTGCGCCCAAGCTGACTTGGGCCCAAACCCTCAAAGTCTACTTGGAGCCGGCCTCTTTGCGCATGCTCTCCTTGGGTTTCTCGGCAGGTCTTCCCTTGCTTTTGGTTTTTGGAACTTTGAGTTTTTGGCTGCGAGAAGCCGGTATTGACCGTACCACGATTGGATTTTTAAGCTGGGTGGGTTTGGCTTATGGCTTTAAGTGGGTGTGGTCTCCTTTGGTCGACCGCATGCCTATTCCTTGGCTGACCCGTACTTTAGGGCGCAGGAGGAGCTGGCTCCTGGCCTCGCAGGCCGTCATCATGCTGGCCTTGGTCAGCATGGCAATGACCGATCCGCAACAGTCTCTCGCCCCGGTGGTGTGGTGTGCGATTGCGGTGGCTTTTGGTTCTGCCACCCAAGACATTGCGCTTGATGCGTTTCGCATTGAATCGGCCGACACCGAGCACCAAGCCGCTTTGGCAGCCACTTACCAGACCGGTTACCGATTAGCGATGATTTGGTCAGGCGCGGGTGCGCTTTGGATTGCTGCGCGAGCTGAAATTCCGAGCGCGGTTGCGGGTGTTGCCGCTCCTTACCAACATGGGCCGTGGCAAATCGCCTATCTCGTGATGGCGGTTTCGATGTTGCCCGGCGTTTTGACGGTGCTGTTTTCTCAAGAGCCTTTTCAACGCGCCATTGCGCCATCGAAAAACATTGGTGAATGGCTGCGCGGGGCTTTGGTTGAGCCGTTCGCTGACTTCATTGGGCGCTACCGCTGGCAAGCCGCTCTGATTCTTGGCTTGATCGCAACTTACCGTATCAGTGATGTGGTGATGGGGATCATGGCCAACCCGTTTTACGTCGATATGGGTTTTAGCAAAGATGAGGTTGCCGCAGTCACCAAAGTGTACGGCGTAGCGATGACTTTGGTAGGCGCCTTTGTCGGTGGCATCTTGTCTTTGCGCATGGGCGTGATGCGGGTGTTGATGCTCGGCGCGATTTTGAGCGCTGCCAGCAATTTGTTGTTTGCATGGCTGAGTACCCGTGGGCATGACGTGACGGCGTTGGTGTGGGTCGTCTCCGCTGACAACTTGGCAGGCGGTATTGCATCCTCCGCTTTTATTGCCTACCTGTCTTCCCTCACCAACGTACAGTACTCTGCGACGCAGTACGCACTTTTTAGCTCCATGATGCTGCTATTACCTAAATTTGTCGCAGGGTTTTCAGGGAAGTACGTAGATGCTTTTGGCTATGCCGACTTCTTTACCAGCACCGCTTTGCTTGGAGTTCCGGTATTGATCTTGGTGGCCTTGGCATCGCGTTCCAAAACCAGGTAGAAGGTTTACCAAACTTTACCGTTGCTTTAGCTCTACGCCATCTCCAGTCACACCAAGAAGACTAGACTGAGCGCCATGAGCCAACACCTTTTGATGATTGAAGACGATTCCAGACTCGCCGCCATGGTGGGCGAGTATTTGGAGCAAAACGGTTTTCGCGTTTCGCGGGCTGCCGACGGCCACAGTGGTTTGACTTATTTGCGCTCTGAAGGCTCCAGCTCCGGCATTGATTTGGTAATTTTGGACTTGATGCTGCCCGATATCGATGGGCTTGAAGTCTGCCGCTCCATTCGCGCCTTAGCCGGCAGCGCAGGCCAAACACCCGTCTTGATGCTGACAGCCAAAGGCGACCCGATGGACCGGATCATTGGCTTAGAAATTGGCGCTGATGATTATTTACCAAAGCCTTTTGAGCCCCGTGAATTACTCGCGCGTATTCGAGCGATTTTGCGACGCAAATCGGAACCAGCCCCTCTCGCGGGCAACCAAAAAGAGCTTCGCTTTGGTACGCTTGTCATCGACCGGGATGCCCGAACCGTTGCTGTTGGCGACACGGTTTGCGACCTGACTTCCTACCAGTTTGACTTGATGGTGGCCTTGGCAGAGAGGGCCGGGCGCGTCCTCACGCGCGACCAAATCATGGAGGCCGTTCGTGGCCGCGAGCTTGAAGCGTTTGACCGCTCGATTGATGTACACATGGGGCGCATTCGCGCTGCCATTGAGGTTGACGCCAAATCACCCAAGCGCATATTGACAGTGCGCGGCGTAGGTTACGTTTTTGCGCGTCAACAAGATTAATTTCGCGCCGATGTTTCAAAAGCTTTACGTTCGTATCTGGCTCGCTGTGGTCTTGGCTGTTGCGGTGCTTACTTTTTTGGTTGGTATGGCTTGGCGCATGGCCGCTGACCCACCGCTGCGCGAAGTGGTTGTTCGCAATGCCCAAGGCGAAATTATTGGTACCGGAAAAGCAGATCATCCCTTTCGCGATCCAAGGCACCACCAAAAGGAGGAAGAGCGCGAACACGCCGAGCCGCGCCACCATGAAACACGCGACTCAGATGCAGAGCCCGTGGGACAGTTTGGGCGTGGTCCTGAATTTACCGTTCAACTTCAGGACGGCCAAACGGTTCACTTGCACCTGCCCCGCCCACCGCGGACGGGATTGACTGCACCCTTTGGATTTTTTTGGACGCTAGGCTTAGTCGCCGTGGCTGTCGCTTTAGCCACCTACCCCATCGTGCGCCGCCTCACCCGCAGATTGGAAACCTTACAAAGCAGCATGCAACGCTGGGGCAATGGCGAATTGAATGTCAGGGCGCCCATCACGGGTGGCGATGAAGTGGGTTTGCTTGCACAGCGATTTAACGCTGCGGCTGAGCATATTGAAAATTTAGTGAAGGCGCGTGACGCTTTACTGGCTTCACAAAAATCTCTTTTAGCCAATGCCTCGCACGAACTTCGCTCCCCGCTGACACGCATTCGCATGGGACTCGAACTCATGGGCGATGGGTCCAATGCGAGCACCGCACAACGGCGACTTGAAATTGAGCGCAACCTGGCTGAGCTAGACCAACTGATCGATGAGATTTTGCTAGCAAGTCGGCTTGATGCCCAAGAATCTGATTTAGGGTTGGTTGAGTCGGTTGACTTGGTCGGCTTGGCCGCTGAGGAATGCGCCCGCACGTCCGCACACCTCGAAACCCAAGACGCAAGCGTCGTGGTTCCGGGCGTTAGCAAGTTACTGCGCCGCGCGGTCCGCAACCTGCTGGAAAACGCACGGCGCTACGGCGCAGGCGATGTCAGCGTGTTGCTGCATCAAGAGAATGGCTTTGCCGTGATGCAAGTGAACGACCAAGGCCCTGGCGTACCTGAGGCCTTACAAGCCCGAATTTTTGAGCCGTTTTACCGCTTGCCTGGCGCATCAGAACACGATGGCGGCGTCGGTCTTGGTTTGGCGTTGGTACAGTCGATTGCCCTGCGCCATGGCGGAAGCGTAACCTGCCACAACCGTGCTGTTGGGGGAGCAAGCTTTGTATTGCGGTTGCCGCTGGCTTGATGGATGTGTATCTTCGTTGCGAAATCATCCAGATATAAAGAAGTCCCCACTTTGAGAGTGTCTTGATAGGTTTCAACTTGGGTGGTTGTCCCCTTTTCTGGGTCGAGGACCACTAATCCAACTATCTAGCTGTTAATCAAAGCGCTTTGTGACTGCTTGGTTTCGTTGTCACGCATTTTGATCAGATCTGCAGCCGTTAATTCGACATCTTTTCCGTCAAGCGATACAAGGATGCTAGTGTTGGTTTTGATGGCCAGGTCTTGCGCTGAACGAGCGGCTCGTTGAATTGCAGCAAAAGAGCCTGCCAAATCTGGATCTGTAGAAGTACGGATATCTTTTGTATTCATTTGTTGCTCCAGTCAATTAGTTTGGGCTCAATACCGTAGTTGTCATACAAGGCCCATGAGTCAACAACCTTGCTGTAACGTTCATGGAAGTTCTCTAAACCCGCTTTAAATCGTCGTCGAATCACATCCTCTGGGATATTGTGCCCGCCTTGTGAAACACGGCGGGCAACCCTTGATACCGCGATTTGATCATTAGGCAGTGACAAAAACCATAGCTTAACTTGATAGCCCAGCTCTTGCCAGACCGCTATCTTTTTCAAGTACGCCCGTCCTGACAGGGTGGTTTCAAAAGCAAAGCTGTGGCCAGCATCAACGCATTCATCAATTTCTTCAAGCATCAGGCGCCCGGCCTTGAAGGATGCTGACTCCGGATTGAATGGAGCCAAGCCTGCAGCAATCAAATCCGCGTTGATAAACCTGAGCGTTTTAGCTTCTGCAGGTAAAAAGTCCCGGGCAAAGGTGGTTTTTCCAGCTCCGTTGGGTCCTGCAATGATGATGATTTTTTTCAAATTTTGCGCATGTTTTCAAGATTTTATGCTTTGCAGGGCTGATTGCCAACCTAGGAAGACTCAAATTTTTTTCTCTTTGCCTCCTTGAGAAAGAAGGCCTTTTTTATGAGACATCAATTTATGGATGAATTAACCATGCAAATTGCACAGCTGGGCTTTTGGTGCAGATGCGCACATGACTTTTCGTGTTGATTGCGTTCAATATCGGTTGCCGCTGACAAAAGTCGCACGATAAAGACTTGCGATTTATTGCATACAGATTTGCTTCAAAGCAGAAACACCTACTGGTGGTTCTGACTGAAAGGGTATAACGAATAGGTTTTTTGACAGACCTGCTTTGATGCGTTTGATCTGCTTTACCTCTCCTTGTAACCGCGAAACCAAAAGTGGGTCGGTTGGTTTCGCTGCTAAAACAGAACGATTCAGAACCCAGGCATAGGGTTCAATGCTGGCGCGTCGCAGATCCTCTTGCAACGCGGATGCTTGTGAAACAGGTGTGACCTCTGGCAAGGCTACCAAGATAATTTTGGTGTAATCCGGGTCTTGTAACCTCATCAAGGGCGTCACAATATTTACCGAAGTTCCCGTTTGTTTTTCAAATGTTCCCATCATCTGGCGGTGGTATGCGCCAGCGGCATCCATCAGAAGCAAGGAGTGTCCTGTTGGAGCAGTATCCAACACGATGAATCTCGTTCGCGCTTGGGCCACGATGTGTGAGAAGGCATGAAATACGGCAACCTCCTCTGTACAAGGTGATTGCAAATCTTCCAACAACAGCGCCTTTTCATCTGCATTAAGCGCACGGCCTTTGGCCGCCATGATTTTGTAGATGTATTTTTGGGTTTCAACCTTGGGATCGATGCGGCTGACCTGCAATCCTGCAACTTGCTCCCTTAATGTTTCGGTGATGTGCGCTGCTGGATCCGTTGTGCTGAGGTGAACCGACTTTCCTTTTTCAACCAGCCCAATAGCCAGTGCGGCAGCAATCGTCGTTTTACCCACACCCCCTTTACCCATCACCATGATCAATCCGTGATCTAGCTTTGATAAGTCTTCTATCAGTGAACTCAATTTTTTGGCATCCATTGGTTCACTAAGAATAGAAATTTTGCTTACTGTGGGAGCTGTTTCTGACAGCAAGGCTCGTAATGCTGGAAGCCCTATTGTGTCAATCGCACGAAGTGGCACCTGATTGGTTGGTAACAACTTCAAAGCTTCTGGCATCTGCGCCATTGCATCGCGGCCTTGCGTTTCTATAGCGCAAGCCACCGGGTCATCTTTTTCACTTGCGTGGAACACTCCATTGATGATTAATCGTTGATTTAACAACCCTAACGCTTTGAGTTCAACACTGGTTCGCGCTGCCTCCTTGAGTGCGCTGGTTTCTGGGCGAGTTATCAACACCACAGAAGTTAAGGCTGGATTGCTTAACGCTGCGAGGGCGCGATTAAACCGAGCCTCCTGCATCTTGAGCCCCGAGTGTGGACCCAAGCAGGAGGCACCTTGGTCATTGTTTGCCAGAAAACCACTCCAAGCTTTTGGCAAGCTCAACAACCGAAGGGTGTGACCACTCGGGGCAGTATCAAAAATAATATGGTCGTATTCGCTGTTTTCATCAGCCAGCAAACTAGAAAACTCATCAAATGAAGCGATCTCTGTTGTGCACGCGCCTGACAGTTGCTCCTTCACTGCAGCCTTTTCCTCTTGTGTTGCGTCCTCACCCATTTGTTCAATCACACGTTGGCGGTACCCCTGTGCAGCCGCATCGGGATCAATGTTGATGAGCTCTAGGCCGCTGACTCCTAGAACTGCAACAGGACGATTGCTCAATGCAGCGCCCAGCATCTCATCCAAGTTAGACGCGGCATCGGTGCTGACAAGCAGGACTCGCTTGCCTGCGTCAGCAAGCGAAATGGCAATGGATGCTGAAAGTGAGGTTTTCCCAACCCCACCCTTGCCCGTAAAAAAGAGGAAACGAGCGGGGGCGTTAAGCCATTTCATGAGCAACCTTTTAAAGTTTGTTTTTCTAGTCCGCCACCAATTTACGCTTTTGCCGATTAATTTCTATGCGCCAAATCAAGCTTTGACACGAAATATTCATATATTTCTACTATCATTGAACTATGGAAAATAAATTCGTTATCAAAGCACTTGCTGCACTGGCTCAGCCTAACCGACTCCAGATTTTTCGATCGCTAGTAGTAAAGGGGAGCGAAGGCCTAACTCCTGCATTAATTGCTGAGGAATTGGGTATGCCTGCAAACACGCTGTCATTTCACTTGAAAGAGTTGATGCACGCCGATCTGATTTCTCAGGAGCGCAGTGGTCGCAACCTGATTTACCGAGCGCAGTACGACCGCATGAATGCGGTACTGGCTTATCTGTCTCAAAACTGTTGCCAAGGGGACACCTGCGAAGTGAATCCTGAGGAAATTTGTAAAACCTGTTAACCCTAAGGACTCCAAAGTGACTGAAGCACCACCCTTGAACGTACTTTTCTTGTGCACCCACAACTCGGCTCGAAGCATTTTGGCGGAGGCCTTGCTTAACCATTTAGGCAGAGGCAAATTCCAAGCCTTTTCGGCTGGGAGTAGCCCCAGGGACAATCAAAAACCCAATCCAATGGCCATTGCCACACTGGATAAAGCAGGAATCCCAACGGGTGAGTTAACCAGCAAAAGCTGGGACGTTTTTGCGACACCGGATGCGCCGCATATGGACTTGGTGATCACTGTTTGCGACAACGCGGCAGGAGAAGTTTGTCCTTATTGGCCAGGCCAGCCAGCCACAGCGCATTGGGGCTATGCAGATCCATCTGAGACAGTTGGAACGGATGAGCAAAAACTGGAAGCTTTCAAGCAAACGCTGCATCAAATCAAAAGGCGTCTTGAACTCTTCACCAGCCTACCTTTAACAAGCCTCAGCAAGATGGCGTTGGAAAATTCAGCTCGCGAGCTAGCCAAGAAATGAGCCATTGGAGACGGTATTTTGCTGAGCTAGTTGGTACCGCCGCTTTGTTGTGTGCCGTGATTGGCTCAGGCATCATGGCGGAGCAATTGGCGGGTGGAAACACAGCCGTTGCTCTTCTAGCCAATACCCTCGCCACCGTCTTTGCCCTTTATGTATTGATTGAAACACTCGGGCCTATCAGTGGGGCGCACTTCAATCCCGTTGTTTCAATGGTTATGGCGTTTCGCAAAGACTTGGCGCGTCATCATTTGATTGGCTATGTGATTGCACAAATCATCGGTGCCGCCTTGGGCGCTTGGGCAGCCCATGCAATGTTTGAGCTTGAAATATTCCAATGGTCCGCAAAAGTCAGAACGGGTCCAGAGCAATGGTTCGCTGAAGCAGTCGCTACTGCTGGGTTGCTATTCGTGATCTTGCGCTCCCCGCAAGGCAAGGCATCTTCTATTGTTGCTTGCTATATCGGTGCGGCATATTGGTTCACTGCCAGTACCTCTTTTGCGAACCCAGCTGCAGCCTTCGGCCGCATGTTCAGCAACACCTTTGCAGGCATCTCACCTTCCGATGTACCTGCCTTTATGGTTGCGCAGGTCATTGGTGGTGCTTTGGGATTGGCATTGCATCAGGCCTTAGCGTACCCCGATAAGCACAAGCGTTAGTCTGTTTATGGTGAGCAAGTCATGGCCATTAGTCGCAAGTTTGGGAGTGACACAAACCATCGCTTGGGCGTCCACGTATTACTTGCCTGCCATTCTTGCTACTCCAATTTCTCTGACTTTAGGAATTGACGCCTCAGATTTTTATCTGGCATTTTCGATGGCTCTAGTAGTCTCCGCAGTGCTCGGTCCTATGTTTGGAAAGGCGATCGATTCTTTGAGCGGACACAGAGTATTGCCAGCATCAAATATATTGTTTGCAGGTGGTCTAGCCCTTCTCGGATTTGCCAATAGTGAGTTCGCACTTTATATCTCTTGGTTCGTGATTGGCGTGGGCATGGCAGGCGGTCTCTATGAGTCAGCCTTTTCAACTTTGGTTCGAATTTATGGACACGATGCAAGATCCGCCATTACTGGCATCACGCTCATTGCGGGCTTTGCAAGTACGGTTGGCTGGCCATTGAGCGGGTGGATTCTGAGTTATTGGGGGTGGCGAGAGGCTTGTTGGACATGGGCTTTTTTGCACATTTCTAGCCTTTCCCCTTAATTTGGCAATTGATTGGCTATCTTCCATCAAGCGTTCGGCTAATTCGTATGTAAGTGAGGGTGTTAAGACGCCAACAGACACGCCGTCCGAGCTATCGAAAGAAGAGACAGCGCCAACATGGAAACAGGCCCTTCTTCTGTCTTTTGTGTTTTCGGCAACTTGGTTTACAAGCACTGCAATGGCATCACACTGGCCAAGAATGCTAGAAGCGACTGGCGTCAGCTTGGTCGCTGCGATTGCCATTGGCGCCATCATTGGACCGGCTCAAGTGCTGGCAAGAATTTTCGAGTTTGGGCTGTTGCGCAAAATGCATCCCTTGTTTTCAGCCCGTCTTGCGGCAATGGCGCATCCAGTAGGCGCTCTCATGTTGGCGCTTTTTGGGCCAGTTGTAGCCCCGGTTTTTGCATTTCTGCACGGGGCTGGCAACGGTGTACTGACAATCGCCAAAGGAACCTTGCCGCTTGCCCTATTTGGCCCTAGCGGATACGGCTACAGGCAAGGTTGGATCATGTTTCCTGCACTATTAAGTTCAGCATTTGCACCATGGATTTTTGGAGTGGCGTTAACCCATTGGGGGGAGGGCGCACTAGGACTAACCTTCGCACTTGGAGTTCTATCCGTTTGCGCCCTGTACGTAATTAACGTCAATAAACAACCGCACAAGCAATTCAAATGATCACTATTTTTCCCAACCCGAACTGCGGAACATCCCCCAATAGATTAGCCCTGATTCGAAATTCAGGCGTTGAACCCGAGGTTGTTCTCGATATCCTTGTGGATCAGCATGGGACTTTTACAAAAGAGGGTGGCGAAGTGGTCATCAACAAAAAGGGTTTGCGTGTCTAAGTTCACTGATAAATTGCTCAACCTGGATGAGCGTTGTTTCCAATCTCCGCAACAGACCTTATTAGCGCCTAAGCAGGTGTCAACCCATCCGCCAAGAATTTTGATGTTGTATGGCTCGTTACGAGAGCGCTCATACAGCAAGCTTTTGACATTAGAAGCCGCTAGGTTACTAGAAGCGATGGGTGCAGAGGTGAAGGTGTTTGATCCTTTGGGTCTCCCGCAACCCGATGCCGCACCTGACTCACATCCAAAGGTCAAAGAATTACGAGACTTGGCTGCATGGTCTGAGGGCATGGTTTGGTGTTCGCCTGAACGTCACGGCGCGATGACGGGCATTATGAAAAGTCAGATTGACTGGATCCCTCTGTCCTTAGGCGCTGTTCGTCCCACGCAGGGGAAAACCTTGGCAGTGATGGAGGTGAGCGGAGGATCGCAATCTTTCAATGCCGTGAACCAAATGCGAATACTTGGCCGCTGGATGCGGATGTTGACGATTCCAAATCAGAGCTCTGTGGCGAAAGCTTTTTTAGAGTTTGAGGAGGATGGCCGTATGAAGCCCTCGGCTTATTACGACAGAGTGGTTGATGTGATGGAGGAGCTGGTGAAGTTCACGCTTCTAATCCGCGATAGTGCGCCCTACTTGGTCGATCGCTACAGCGAGCGTAAAGAATCAACTGAAGCGCTTTCTAAGCGTGTGAATCAAAAATCTACTTAGAAATGAGCTACCCACTCCATTCTTGGGCCCAAGTCCCCTGTTTTTG
>SXGU01506056.1_pt1 | contig 20570 bp, 26 predicted proteins | sample 3174531 | NCBI WGS metagenome assembly SXGU01 (sample SAMN11356863, study PRJNA531348) | freshwater metagenome | isolation source: freshwater sample F1-140 | place: China: Fuxian Lake, Yuxi | collected 2017-12-25 | reverse complement strand
TCCGGTCAATGTTCCATCCAAATGACTCGGCCCATGCTTCAAATCGTTGTCTCGTATCCATTTCGCATCCTTTAGTTTTGGCCTAACATTTCCATCAACCCGGACGCGCTAAAGCGCGCGCCGGTTATGTCAAGCGTTAGAAGGCATGTGCAGCGCCTTCGCCGTCAATTCCCGAACGTGCCGATGGCCCACAGGCCAAGATCAAACCAGTTCATAAGAAAATCCCCCCTAAGATAAAGCCGATGGCAAAAATGCACACCACCCACAGGTACGGTTCGGACCAATGAGCCTCCGGTTCGAAGCGGATGAAATGCCCGTAGGCTTCGCGTGATGTACGCGAGAACTTTAATGTCTGGTTGCTGTTATTCATAGTCTAGTTTCCCCTTGCAGATTAACACTTGGATGTCGCAGGGCTTCACTTGCTCCTGCGGGGTGTAGAAAGTCTGATCTCTCAGACCGGGCCTAGCGGTAAGCAATCCTTGCTCGGTCAGCATCTTTAATGCCCCGGCGTACACCGGAACCGAGAACTCAGGGTGCGCCTTGTGTAGCATGGAGCATGTAACTGGCACCTCCCATACCGGGATGAGTTCTAGTAGCCAGTCAACGATCTGCGCTTTACGCAGGGACTTCGGGAACGTCATTTAGTAATCCTGATCTGGAACTGTTAACATACTTTCTGCAAAACCGGCTGCAACCCAGAGCACACCAACCATAACAAACAACAAGAAAACAAGCAGCGCACTATTCATCATTCTCTTCTCCTTCTTCCTCTTCATCTTCTAAAATCCTGTCCCACGGGTCGCGGCGTTTGTCTCTTTCCCGCTCACGCTCCTTCTTAGTTTCTATTTTGTCTTCCCAACTCCAATCATCCGTATCGTAATCGTCTTTCATTTCTTCCTCCGATGGTGGGGTAATCCAGGTGTCGTGGGACGTGTCATCTCCTCGTGCTCGTCGACGCCAAATGGGTTTTCGTGCACACAGGTGGTGAGTAGGGCTATAATCCAGACTAAAAGAAATATAGCGGCCACAGCGATGATGATCAACATATAGGTAGGTACCATCTTAAATTATCCAGTTAAACAGTTAGAAAGTTATTCACGGTTTTGCAACCGTGGAAAGAATTATAGCTCATATTTCTAAAAAGGCAAGTCTTTTTTCTCAGTCAAAATTATCGATGCCTGGAATCGTACAACCACCTAGCCATTAGCAGTGCTTCAGCCCTATCCGAATGCTTCTTGAGATTCAGAGGTGCCTCAGGAAACATACGAATAGCTAGAGCCCTGCTCATTTCCTTATCACTAGTCAGGCTGAAGTGCTTCTTCCACTTAGCGGGAACAACATACACTGTCTCAAACCTACAGGCTGCAATAGAAGATCTAGCAGAACCAAAACTATCGCCAAGGCTGAAGATGGAAGACGAACCCTGGCCGGGCATAGCATTTACACGCTCGAGAGCCACGGCTACAGATTCGTCAGCTGGGGCGAATCGCCTAAGCATAGCGATCAACCCTGCCGGATCCACTTCATTCTTAACGCTGCCAGAACCCTTGGCTACGATCGGCATGTCTAGGACACCAACATATAGACCGTCCTTCAACACACCTATCGCACCGCTAAGTCCAGGGTCAATACCTATTGTAATCATATCGCCTCGTAATGTTCACAACCTATACGCTGAATATCCACGCTCAGTATATCTGAATTTAACCCGCACACCCACTTACCCTCAGCCCCCGGCGAACACATGGTACATGTTCGGCAGTGTCGTAACGGTGCCACCTGGCGGGTGCATACCATCTTCATGCTGCAGAATTTGCAACCAAAGCTAGAACCGTCATCGCTTATTCCGGCTGGGATAAGGGTGGCTGAAACTAGCTTAGAGATGCGCTCTAATAGCTTCTCCTGCTCTTTCTTGTCTTCCTTAATGCGCTCAACATAAAACTGTTCATCGTCCTTACAAACAGCTACATATAATGCACGGGTGAAACCGCCAAGAGCCATACTGATCTGCACCTGGGCATAGTGTGTCGGTTTGGCTTCCTGAACACCTTTCTTCAATAACGAAGAGAAGCTATTCTTGTTATGAGTCTTGATCTCTAGAATGTGCGGAGTTTTTTCTGATTCAGGAACATCTTTCACAACCCCATCTAACTTGGTTATGAAATGACCAGAATCATGGACAAATTCGAATTGACTATTATCCTCTCGTTTATCCCAGACGGCTAAACCTGCCCGACGCAGATCATTTACGATCCGCGATTCTTGCAGGTGACCCGTCTCAAATAGACGAAGCATGCGTCCCCCAACAGGTTCTCTGGCAAACCCGCGCCAGTCTAACCATATTTGACGGATACAGTCTTCGCCTATAAAAGACGAGCCAAGCCGCCCAAGATAAAGATCAGGTCGAGCCTGTTCTTTTTCAATAGTCAAGTAGAGATTATCAATAATCCGCTGCTCGGGTCTGGGCGGAATGGCTACCATGGTCGTTAATCCCAGGGGTTAGCTGAGGTGGATGCTGCCGGTTTAGCAGCCGGTTTAGCTGCAGTCTTGGGCGCAGGGGCTTCCGTATCGAAGAGGAATGCCTTGATACGGTTGCGGTCCTTGTACCCGTCTTTACCAGCTTCAATACCAACAGCCGCCTTGAACATCTTATCCAACAGCTTGTCAGTGTCGTCAGCATCTGGTTTACCACATGCCGTAGCCCAGGCCACCAGTTGTTGACGACCGATACGCTGTGCTTTCTCGCTCGGGTTGTTGATGTTAAAGTTTTGCCAGATCCAACGACCAGCATACTCGCCCTTAGCAATCTCAAATTTTACTTTGATGTAAGAACCCGTACCGGCGCTGGTATCTTTCTCTTCGGCATCCAGAGCCTTGAGGATATACTCACCGTCCGGCACCGGATCGTAATCGACGGGGGCATCAACATTAACTTCTTCAACATTAAATCCAAATTTAGCCATGATATTTCTCCTTAAGTTACTTAGCAATGGGAACAACTTTTTCAAGATTTTCGATAGTCATCTCAATCTCGTCGGGACACTCAAAACGGTTTTTGGCAACAAATGCCGGGTTCTCTACAAAGTGTAGGAGCCGTTCACCCGTGGTAACACCGCGACTCTTGGTGTTGTTGAAGCCAGTATCAGACTTGCGAATGATAACCTTAAAGGCTGCGAAAGCCAGCAGATCAGCCCATTCCATCAACAACGCATTGCAACGGTTCGGGAGTTTGGGTTGATACCGGTCATACGGTTCAGTACGAGGATCCTCAAACTTAACCACGGATGCATGGGCGATGAGCACCACATTCATATTACGCTTGAGACGCAGTACATCCAGCCCCTGCAAAATCTCACGGAATTCTTCAGCCACAAACATCTGGCTCTTACCGTAGGCCAAATCTTTGGCTTCATGGGAAGATTCAACATTACCCGTGATGAGCGGCTCAACCAGCCAGTCAACAGAGTCGATTACGATCGTCTTAAAATCGTGATCTTCCTTGATCAGAGTCTTGATACTCTCGACCACCTCGTTAACATGTGCCGCCCTAGGGAAGCTGGTAACATCCAGAGAATCCAAACCGTCTTCGGTACTAATGAAGATAGGGTTGGGAAACTGGCTGGCCAGCGTCGACTTACCGATACCATGACCCCCGTAGATACAAATACGAGGTGGTACGCTTTGTTTACCTTTGCGCAAGGTTTCTTTCCAGTGAGACATTTTGTTTCTCCTTTCTGAAGTGAGGCGGTTAGTCATCCGCCATGGTAAATTCATCAAATTCCGGCTCTTGCGGTTCGAAGTCCCACCGCTGCGGAATATATTGGAAGCTGTCTCTATCCCAGCTCAGGATATTTACAACAGATTCCTGCTCGGTAATAATAGCCACGCAGATAGCCCCGAGGGTTGGATCACCGACCATGAGCAGGTGGTCACCCGGTTCCCAATTAGCTAGTACCTGGCGAGCCTTGTACATCATAGACCGGGTGTTGTACGGCTTACGAGGCTTGCCGAACACTGCCCTCAGCTGCCCATACTTCTTAGCATCGGACAAGTCTTTGCTGTTATCCACTTGGACAACGAATACGGTTTTAGTATTACCTTCCATTTTTAGGCTTCCTTACAGGTTTCTTGATTGTGATTAAATCTATTTCTTCATCTGACAAATACTCAGAACAACCCAGAGAAACAGCTATTTTAATAGATTCTTTACGGTACCATTCAAGGTCTAAGTCTTCCGGATGAGTTATCTTATCCGCCATAGCCATACATGCTCTTGCCCCATCGGTCTTCGGTACCTTGTTCCCATTCTTAACATACCTCAGAGGTTCCAGCGTTGTATCATTCGATTGGTACCACCTTACCACTTTACCAAGGTATACACCCTGTTGTTCTCCTCCACCTGTTACATTACGAGCAGAAATAAAATTGCAAAACGGAGAATTGCGTATCGTGTCTACGAACGGGACACCCCAAGCCAACCACTGCCCTACAGCATCTGAACATACCTGGGCTGTCGGGTTCTTGCTGAGAGACAACGGCGCGTAGATACCCTTAATCTTCAAACTACGATCCGGCTTGACTGCGATGTAGTTATTTACATCCTTCATAGCTAATGTCCGGTACGGGGTAAATTCAAAGGTAAACCGAGACACCTTGCTAAACTTCTCCACCACAGTCTTAACCAGGTCTTCTTTGTCCTTAGAATACCGTATCGCTATGCCGTCTGTATTTGCACTAAGCGTGGTTACCCCGGCATGCTCCAGCCACTCTATGAGCATTAGAAGCGTAAACTGACCAGTTAGGGTTACAGCCAACATTAAGTCGGGAGAGTACAACACCGAATACCTACTAGCCAGCTTACCGAAGGTTCCGTTCAAAGAAATTTTGAGCGTACTATCCGTGGTCTTATCACCAGAACGCTTGGCTTCCAACCGGCGCTCGTAGATCTTTCGATATTCAGTGACGAATTCCGCACCCAGTCCGGCAGGTATGAAACCGCACTCGAGAATAATGCTTGGGTAGAAGCTGGCGGCGTCAATATCGCAGAGTATGTCGTTCCCAGCGATATGACACACCTGTTTGTCGTGTACACTATGAATTCCTCCAACACCAAGTTGATATTCACCTGTCCCAAATTTTATGGTGTCTTTACCTAAGAAGTCTGGCAGGATAACATGGCCAGTGTTCTTGTTCATATCGAAAGTGTGCTCGGACACCCGGTTCAATAATTCCTGAAGATGTGAATCAAAGAACTTGATGAACGCAGGGGGTGTATAGCGGATAGTATCAGGCACAAGGTTGTTTTTTCGAACAAGCCCCATAGTGGTGATATAAGCCTGTTCAGCCATTTGAGAATCTGATTTACTACGCATGTCAACATTGTAGCGACTACTCATCTCAATCCGCAGAAGCAGTTCTTTCTCCAAACGGTTCAACAGTTCTTCCGTAGTGTCCACGTCGTTGTGGCAGTATTCCAATAGGAGCGGCTCTTGGTCTTCGGATATCGGCTTATCGTGTGCCAGAGGTATGTCCTGTAGACTGGGCATATGCATACGAGCACCATACGCCTTCAAACCTACAAAAGACGGTGCCACTTCAATCAGGTCAACATCATCCGGTATAATGTGGGTTAGACCGTATTTACGCATAGCATTCCAAGACGCTAAACGGTTGGTGATTATGTCGTCAGAAATACGCTTGATCTCTATTTCTGTACGACCCTTGCAAAATGCGGACACGATCACATTATCAAATGATTTATTGTTGAACCCGATGAAGGTGGAATCAGGCTGATGCAAAAATTTACGCAACCGGTTCGGAGCGTCATCTTCATGACGCCACAAATCGAACCACTCACCTGTTTCTACACATTTAGCGCAGAAGAGGGTGCGGTTAGGCAAGATCTCAGTATCAAACACCCAAGTACTCATCTGTCTTGATTAACATAACCCGATGTCGGTTCCCCGTCATCATGCTTAGGAGGAGTCTCACGCTCGGCCAACTCAATGTATTTAGCCAGATAGTGCATAGCCTTCTTGAGATCCTCAACACCGTTCTTCTTTTTCCAACGGAAGACATACTTGGTGATATTACCCTGGAAATAATCCAAGTTACACTGGTGGACAACATCCCAGTGTTGTAGCGCACCTGCGTAGTGGTTGCCGGCGATTTGCGTATTGTTAGCGCTCATTTTGACATTTCCTCGATAATGTTGAATAGTTCTTTCTCCCGACCAGTCAACAGCATCTGACTAGCGTAGCTCATATATCTGTCGAAGACGGTACGAAGGCGGGAGTTACCCATGCTGATTTCTTTCAAGCAGGTTAATGCGCCATGAGCGATGTCTGCCAGCTTCAGAGTGCGGGCTTCAAACCTATCCAGCTTCGGGTTGACCCAACCGGACTCGCTCAGCAGACGCTCTTCCAGCTCGCTGACATGCTCGCCGATACCATACTCACGCTTGGCCGGGGACGGAATGTCACCCGTTTGATGTTCGGACAGATCGTGAAGGAGTGCCGCAATGATTAGTTCGCGACTAGCATTGGGATCCAGGAGCATGGCGATACATGCGACACCGTGGCTATGATGGCCAACAGTTTCGGGGATCAGCGTGGCAACGGTGTGGAACCGCTTTACATCGGCACCGGCTAAACAAAAATCAAGACTGAGTTTCATAAGAGTTCTCCAGTTACAAGTTATGGGTAAAATTATGCCCTAAGTTTTAGCAAAAGGCAAGTTATTTGTTTTTCTTGGCAGCTTCCCGCCGATTAATCCAAGCGTGCGCAGCCTCGCGCCAGTCTGACGCTCGGATGCTTTCGGCAAAGGTTCGGCCTACACCCTGCTTGTTTTTACGCACTCGGCTAACCATAGCCATAGGGTGCGCCACCCGGCTGAAGAATGAGTTGGTATACGGAACCCCTTCTTTGAAAGGGTCAGAACAAAACCTATCGCACTCAGCTAGGAACAGCTTGTAATTCGAATTCATCATCAGCGGTATGCTCCTGACTTTGTCCAAAGCGTACAGGTTGTATTCTTCAGCCGCTGGCGGAACATTCAAGTATTCACCGGCATTATAAAGATCGGTGTACAGATGCAGGTTGTTGCTAATCTGGCGGTACACACCCACAGGTAAACCCACAGAGGCGGCTACCACTTCCTGCAGAATACTAAAGTGGACAACATTAGCCCCATATGCCCCCCACCACAGGTCATTGCTGCGGTTAAACACGGCCATGTTCAATACCCCACCCCGCGTATCGAATACGATCTGGGTGTTGCACGCCTTATCCTTGGTATCCTTCGTGAGGTCGTCGGAATCCCACATTTGAATAACAGCTTGGCGAGTGTTGGGGTCTTTGCGCAGCAATTCAATAACATCCACCAATTGATCCCTACCGAAGTGGTGTCTCCAGCGATATCCATAGGCAGCGTTGAATGACTTACCATCATCAGAGTACTGGCCAATAGTGCTGTTAAATTGCTGCAAGAATCCGACATCTTTCCTACCGGCCAACATCCAGATCGATTCCATAAGATGGAAGATAGGGTTGGCGTCGCGACCCGCGTGGAATAATACCCGCTCGGTAGGTTTAAGGTAGGTGGTGATTACCGGCTCGGGGTAAACCAGAGCAGGACCATTACGGGTCTGTTCAGGCTTGAGATCAAGCACCTTAAACTTCCAAAATATCTCGCTAAATGCATCATTAACATTGCGTACGGTCAATTCCATGATTAAAACTCCATTTCCGGGGTGTAGATGTTTTTAGGATTAATCTCTTTCAACACTGCGCGGCAGTATTTAGAATATTCACACATGATGTTTTGTACATCGTGCAGCGTGAGATCTTCAATCTCTAGATTTTCAATTATAGCGTTTCTGATCTTGATCAATTCCCGGTTAAATTCATCCTGGCTCCACTTGGCTGTCGGTTTTCTACCCAACATAAGGTTCAACCCTAAACTACTACCAGGTCCGATGGGGGCGAAGGAGTGCAGGTCGGCAGACGGTCCAAGATGGTAGCTGCTGTATGTCAAATCCGCAGCCACTTGACCCGCCATAAAGGTGCTGATACCAAATGAGTGGGACAACACGGTCACAAAGGATCCCACGCTGGGGGTACTCCCGCACGCTATCTCAGACAAGTCAGTACCTATAGCTACAGTGGGCGCAATGATGTGCTTAGCCAAAGCTAGAGATTTGACACCCCCAGGGCTTAGACGCGTCGGGTACACCATGTAGGCTCCTGAATAAGATTTAGCACTCGTAGCTCTAAACTTCTCTACGCTTTCGCTAAACTTGGTCGGGCTAAACTCTACCGGGGAACACGGTAACATCTTCTCATCCAACAGGTGTTGGAGAGTCGGAGGCCAGTTGATCAACCGAGCAATCAGCAGCGTAAACCATAGATCTTCTCGTTTCTCATTGGGCTCGATAAGGTGTTCGATTATCCACCGTGAGACCCGATCATCTCGGCGACGAATATTAGTAAATTTGTACCGAGCTAACACTGGATCCTTGGTCCACGGTTTATCACCACCGCGCTCTTTGACGATGCGAATTACTTCCCGTTCCCAGGTATAGTAGAGCACGGCTTCCAAAGAACGAACATTGGAAGCATTAGGTATTTGGTACGGGCAATCCTCACGCATTGTCAAACTCCCTGATGATATCCATCAACGCCGGGTTAATGTTGGTGTAGTCTACTAAGTGTGTATTAAGACCCTCACGCTTGAATGTCTTGTAAGTAGAGACAACACTAGCAAATTTGAGAATCAGATTCTTAGGGTTAAATTCTTTATCATTACCGGCAGCTTTACGACGACCAATAACACGCTCAATACATACATCTTGAGGGGTATTTAAGAACACATAGACATCGCAACCAGTATCCCTAACAGCCTGAGTAACTTGCCCAGCTAAACCGGCTCCAGACACCAGAGCACCTTCGTAAATAACATGCCCGTGGGGGTGCGCCTTAATTATGCGCTCTGCAATCTCAGCTTGGGTGCTGATAGCATCCGTACCACCACAAGTGTTATCATATTTACCGATAACAAACAGCGGCGCTTTAATACCGGCTTCGGACAGGTCTAGACGATACCCTAAAATCTTACCTCGCGCATCTTTAAGGGTTTGGCATGGGTAGCTATTAAGAAACTCCCTAACAGCGGTTGTTTTGCCTGAACCAAAGGTTCCTGCTATTCGCAATATGACGTGTTTCATAGGAAGTGTTTTCCTCTGTAAGGTGACCCACTCTGTGGGAAATATGCAGCCCGTTGGGCAATATTAAGCTGTTTTAGAATCTTAGGTTCGCATTCCCAGCGCAACCAATCCGGCAGCATCTGACTGCGCATATCTTTAAACACCTCGGTAGTCTCTTGCTGACCACGCTCGTCAGCCCACAAGATTCGTTCCCAAGCCATATCCGCATACACTCCCGGATAACGCCGACCAAAGAAGTGGTTTTTGAAGGTACACAGATTGCTTTCAAGCGTAAATTTACCCACTGCCCAGTGAGGATACAGCGTGGTATAAAACTCGTTCAGGTATTGGTCTGCTTGGTCATTTAGCCACGGAACCACCTTCTTCATGTCGTAGCTGCCATCGAACCCGTTGTCTGCTCGCTTATCCCAGACATACTGGTCTTGCCCCAGCAGGAACATCATACCGTTACGGTGAGACTTGCTACCCGACTTGTCTTCGAAGTGTAGGTCTGTGCATTCTGCCCCAGCATCCATAATCTTTACATACTCCAAGTAGCTGAACGACGACAACCTACCAAATGAGCGATACCTCTTAGACACCAAGTCCCACAGCTGCTCATAAGTCTTACCAGTAAGCATAGCCTCTTGAGACCCATGCTCTTCCACCAAAGCTGCGTACACCTTGATGGCTTGAACGGTGTCCCTCTTCTGGTAGCGACGATCGGTGTCAAACTGCAAAGTCTCCCACTCGTCGTTGAACCATTTATCAAACGCCGTCAGCTGGGCATTAGCCGGGGGCACATTAGGTAGTTGGGCGAACAGACGCATTGAGGTGATAGGATTCTGCGTCATACCGTTCAAGAATGCGAACCACAGCTTCTGCTCCATATCCCAGTTGTACACTCGTGCCAGCTCAGGCATGTAGAGGTAGACCAGGCCGGGCATAACCCCGTACTGTAAGTTCATCCGATATAGGGAGTCGAAATACTCACGCCTATTTTCAGGTAGTCTGTAGTCAATCATACGCTCTCCGTATAGAACGGTTCTACCACTCGGGTATCCGGTGCAGATCCTACGATCCAGAATCCGGTTCGGTTATTTAGTGGGATTGCATGATTTTTATACAACCACCGCCACATCTTGGCTTCGTATGTCGGGTGAAACTTGATACCGTCAAATTCCTCCCCGTTGAAGTGATCGCTGTACTTACTGAACCCGCTATCGTGGAGACTGTGGTGCTCCCACTTGAACGGCAGGTTACTGATACTTATGCCCATGTAGTTTAGACGATCTTCCAACCACGCACGCTTGTCTGGTCCAATACCTAGTGTCAGCAGAGTCTTGATACCGTGGCTATCACGGCTCAACCCCATAAGTACGCTGCACAGAGAATTACACGAACCTGCAGGAACGATCAAGGTATCCAGATCTTCCGGAATGTTCTCCACCTGGTGCGCACCGACTTCATGAAACTTTCTCACAGTGTCAACATCGTAACGGTCATGCGGAACAGTAATACCGTATTCAACGACCAGTGACCCAGGAAGGGTGAGCTCAGCCACCCGGCGCTGGATGATCGGATTGTATGGACCTTTAGCATACTCAAACTTGGCCCCAAACCCAGCAGCAATCCTAGGGTTGGGGTGTTTCAAGACTGTCTCAGGCTTACTGTAAACCACTTCCCGACTCGGTAGCCCATAATGCTTACCCACAATGGCGCTCATACTCAGCTGCGGGGATTGGATGCTAGCTCCGGTCAAGATGTGAGTCTTTTCCTTGTGGTAACGGTTGATGTACCAGATGAGTTGGCGCATCTTGGATCCGTTAGGACCACCATACCCAAGAGGAGCGAAGTAGTCTTCCCTCTTGAACCAGATACCGTCACGGTTCTCCCACGGGGTGAGTTTTCCAAGATAGTGTTCCCACTTGATAACTTCCCTACTCAAAGAGAAGCTAGGAAAAATGCTCTTTAGACTTCCCATGATGGCAATCCTTCCACATTAACCAGGCAAAAGCTGCGGCCATTTATCATAACGATTTCACGAACACCTTGTTTGGCGGACTTATAGAGTTTAGCTGTCAGCCGGTCTTGTTGGCTAGACGTCATCAACCCTGGATTGTCTAACCACATGCGGTATGCATTTTTCCAGATTTCTTTCAGTTCAACACAACAGATGGTTCTGTCGAGTTTGATGCTACTGACCATGGTAGGTCTCTTATTGTCTGACACTATTTTTTCCTTCATACATTCTGAACAAGTACAAGCTACAGAGGTGTGAACAGCATCCATAGCCTCTTTGCGATTATAAAAAGCTCCGGTGTGTTCCCCCAATTTTTCGAAACACCAACCTTTCTTCAATGAGATAATGACATCGCCGTGGTTATCACGATTATCTTCAAATGACTCGATTTTCTGGTGGGTGTAGGATTTCATAGGGCACCTGCGAGTGTTTCCAACGATCTACGGGTCGATTCAGAAACACCCGAAGAGTGCTCTAAGAATTTCATTATAGCCTTTTCTAGCGGATATTCAAACTCCCTCCACTCTTCCTCTTCGAATTTCTCACGCCTCATAGAAGTGGTGGTTAATTCCCCCGCAGACATCTGTACAACACCGATATATTTGGTCTTTACCAGGTTTCCGCTGACCAGGATGCCGACATTGCGATACTTGTTTATGAGTACCATTTTAATTCTCCCCAAGATTGTCATCAATGTCTGTAATCAACATCATTACATAGTCTACACCCTTAACAGCATCATCACTAACTGTGTCGGCTGTCACCGTGACACGGTTGATCAGATCTTCCATATCCTTGCGAGTGTCAGAGTACTCATCACCCAGGAACCCTGCAAAGATGTTGAGCTCTTGGGTAGAATCTTCCATAAACTCTTCGCTAGGGAACAACGCCGCGATCTCTTCCAGGCTTCTACGCATGGAGTAAAGCAGCTGCTCTGTCTTTTCAACTTTCTTCTCCAGACCCAGAAGCTGTTCAATCCGCTCGCTAGACAGAGTGCCATTGAGTTGGAAGTACTCGGTGTTGGTCATATTGCTTGAATCGATAGTCATGTTAGTTCTCCTTAGTTTCCCCGGCTTTCGCCGGGGTGTTGGTTGTTAGAAGTTGAAGTCGTAGAATTTGACCGGGTGGTCGTTCAAAGAGAACTTGGCACCATCAGCATTGCGCCAGTATCCATCCTTATGAAGACGGATCTTACAGGTGTAGCCTTGGGGGTCGGAGTCGATGAACCACTTCTGGTCACGCTGGTTATGAACATGACCGAGAAAGCCGCCGATCTCGATGTCCATGTTCCAGGACGGATCGCGCTCGCACTTCATTTGGCGAACTTCGAAAGTCTTCGCGCCGATGGTGCGAATGACTTCGTACGGGGTAACATCGCTGTAGCCAATTTGGTTTGCATATTTCATGTCAGTTCTCCAGTTAAACAGTTAGAAAGTTATTCATGGTTTTGCGACCATGGAAAGAAGTATAGCCCATGTTTTCGAAAAAGGCAAGTCTTTTTTGCCCTGAGCCAAAAATATTTTTTGGAGTTGCCTTTTTGTGGTTTTAGGTGCATAATTGTGGGACACTTAATAACTGGAAAACTGTATGCGCCTTAGAGATTACCAACAGGAAGCAGTTGACGCAGCCCTATCAGATCTAGGGCAAGGCAAGCATCCCGTACTTCAACTTGCCACGGGCACCGGCAAGTCAGTTATCATTTCTGCGGTGGCAAACCACTACGCAAAATTAGGCAAGCGTGTGTGGGTTCTTACCCACATTGCTCAGCTGGTAAAACAAAATTCTGCGGCATTTAGGCGGTACACGGATAAAGAACCGGGCATTGCGTGCTCTGGTTTGAACCGCAAAGATACCGACAATGAGGTTACTTTTGGTACCATACAAACCATCATTGGTATGCTGCCCAACATGCCACCACCGGACTTCATTATAATAGACGAAGCCCACCGGGTTCCCCATAACGAGGGGGAGCCATCTCTCTACGAATCGGTGTTGAGCAAGTACCCAGACGCTTTGCGGTTGGCTATGACAGCCACTCCTTGGCGCATGGACAATGGTATAATCTACGGTTCCGGGAAATCCTTCTGGTTCGACACCCTGTCCTACATTTACCCGGTAAGCCGGGCAGTTGAGGATGGGTGGCTTAGCCCATTGGTCGGGGTGGACACCGAAGTCCAGCTGGATACCGAGGGAGTTTCTGTAACCAGCGGTGATTTTGTTCAGGTGGAAGCCGGTTCGGCAGAGACGGATGGCTGGCTAACCAAAATGGCCGAGTCCATACTAAAACTAGCCCACAAGCGTGACCACATTGCGGTGTACTGCCCGACAGTGGACGCGGCAACCCGCGCCGGGGTTATAATTGAAAGAATCACCGGGTGGTCAACGGATATTCTTCATAGCGGTCTTTCTGCAGACAGTAAGGAGTTTGTTCTTGAGTATTTCTATAGTGGCGCAACACGAGTACTCTGCTCGGTAGATATGATAACTACCGGGTTCGACTTCCCAGCCTTGGACTGTATTGTATGTCTGCGTCCGACGCTGTCGTCCTCGCTGTGGGTACAAGTGCAGGGTCGAGGTACACGCCCACACCACGGTAAGAAAAACTGTCTAGTGTTGGACTATGTCGGTAACCTGACACGCCTTGGCGGTGTAGGTATGTGCGAAACATACTACCGTGAAAAAGGATTGGTTGAAGTGGAAGCTGTTCCAACTAAACCATATATCAAGAAGGAACGAAAGGTATATCCCGGGGTTAGAACCCTGGAACCCATAGATCCGGTTACGGGTAAACCCGCAGGGGAAGGTTCCATGCTAAAAGTGGAAGTGCACCATGTTAATAGCATTGCCATTACCACCCGACGCAACCCCAACATACCGGTGCTCATGGTACAGTACGCATGCACTACTCCGGAAGGTGTGCGCATCGACGCTACTAAATTTGTTAACACTGAAATACCCACCACGGACACGCTGGAGTTTTTCAACACCAGAAGTCTCGCGGTGAACTTACCCTCTCCGGCTAGGTCTTTGACTTGGCAACTGAAAGGTGCGCGTCAACCCAAACATGCTTCCGTATACAAATCGGGTCGGTATTGGACAATAGCTGAAGAATACTTTAACTAAGAAGAGACTAGTATGGTTGATAAACCTAAACATATTTGGGTCGTAGAAAAAGCGCCAGGCACTTTAGAATACGCGCTGGCATATGCTAAGTTGGGGTGGTATGTATTACCAGTGTGGTCGGTAGACGAAAATGGACAATGTCGGTGTGGTCGTCCTAACAATGAAAAGGGGCACAAGCCGGGTAAACACCCACAATCCAACTTGGTACCTCACGGTCACCAAGATGCTACCCTAGATGAAGACATCATCCGTGATTGGTGGGCAACTGACCCCAACGCAGGTATCGGAATTAGTCTCGCTGCTTCCGGACTCATTGCCCTAGACATTGACCCGCAGAACGGGGGGCGGGAGTCTCTGGCGGAAATAGAAGCTGAACACGGGGTATTGCATTCCGAGTGCACAGCCATTACTCAAGGCGGTGGTGAACATCGTATATTCCAGGCCGACTCGGACTTGAGTTACCCAGGCACGGTGGGTAAAGGTCTGGACTTAAAGCACCACGGCTACATTTGCGTAGCACCCACTCTTGGGCCTTCTGGCGATTACCGTTGGGCTTCGGGTAAGTCCCCGCTAAGCCAGACCAAAGCTGCTGAGCCTTCAGCCTTACCCGCATTCCTAGCCAGTAAAGCTCGTTCATCTGTAAACTACAGCCTGACTGAACGAGCCGGTGTACCGGTAGCCACTGCCCAAACATTTGACGACCTGCGCTCAGCACTCAAGCATGTCGACGCAGACGACTATACCACATGGGTTAATGTGGGCATGGTGCTTAAACCCTATGGTGAGAACGGCTATAAGATTTGGACAGAGTGGGCATCCTCATCCGACAAGTTTGACGCAGCCGCTCAACGCAAGAAGTGGGAACGAGACTTAGACCACCCGCACTCCATCACCTATCGTTCCATCTTCCGCATGGCTATTGATAATGGTTGGTCTGGTAACTCCAGTCCGGCCAGCAAGGATAAACCTGACGGCCATTCCCCTCACCCTCACCCTCTAAGTCTGTCCAAGTCCAAACACAGTGGAGCCGGTGAAGTAACCATCTTCGAATATGTCTTCGACGACTTCATGTCCACCGGGGTAAATGTGGTAGCCGGTGCTCCCGGGGTAGGTAAGACTACTCTCATAGTACCTCTGGCTTTGGCATCCGCCCACTTGTGTCCAGCAGACTACCCGCTCAAACCTTCTGTCCGTCGCAATGTTATAATAATTACGGAGTCGGTAGCCCAGGTCCAACGGGTGATATACTCATTATATTCGTGGGGAAACACGGGTCACAGTACTGAAGATTTTAACTCTCGAATTAAAGTAATTAGCGCCCAAAGATTAGATCCAAAAGTAGTTTCTGAAGTTGCCGAGGAATATAAAAGCTGGACTACGGACAACCAAAAAGCAGACGGATCTATTTATAAATCGTTACCTCTAGTTGTATTTGATACAGCTAATGCGGTGTTTGATTTAGAAAATGAAAATGATAATGCAGAAGTGGGTCGGGCATTAGCGTATATTAAGCAATCCTTCACCGACTTTCCTATTATAATTATTAGCCATACAGCCAAGGCATTAGGTAGTGGCGAATCGGATTATCTAAGCCCCCGAGGTGCCTCCGCATGGACGGGCGATGCCCATGGGGTATACACGGTATTTAAGGACGGAGAAACGGGCGATAGTCCCCGCATACTTAAAGCTGCCAAGGTTAGATTTCCCATCTCCTTCTCTGAAATGGAGTTCGACTTAGTCAGCAATGTTGAAACTCACAAAGATGTTCTAGGATACGATAAAGACATCTGGTTCAGCCACTCGGTAGCCCGTCCCCTCGCTCACGGTGAACGGCAACAACTGCGTGAAGAACGGATTAATGACCGGGACCTGGAAGACTTCATGTACCTTTGCGCTGAACTGGTAGCTCTGGTTCGCTCTCACCCAGACCACTCACGCTCATACTACGAACGCATGTCAGCCTCTCAAGGCGGTGTCAAAGGATCTCAAGAACGGAAAGAAAGAGCCTTCACTTCCATGCTCGACGATGGCATTCTGGAACGGATTGAATTGGAAAATCCACGGGGTCGATCCAACCATATCATCCGGGTTAATGAAACCGTCGTAACTTCTCACGGTCTTGGTAAGTACGCTCTGTGAAAATCCTTATAAGCTTCTTAACTTACGACGGTTTTGTGGTGTTCGGGCAGGGGTTTGCAGCTCAGTTGTTAGATTTAATCGTTCGGCTCCGAACGATTGACCGAACGATTAACCTGTGGAAAGTAGTGAAAGGCTATATGTATCAAGGTGTTAACCTAATCGTTCGGTGCCGAACGATTGACCGAACGATTAGGTCTGGAGCACAGTCTAAAACACGCATCGCTGGATGGAGGGGGTGTCAGCCCTCCTCCAGTAAGCGATAGAGTGGTGGTCGAACTGGTGAGAATTAGGGTAATCGTGTTATCGTTCGTCCTCTCTCGAAGAGAGAGGTAAACGATTGATCCGAACGATTAAACCGAACGATTAAAATGTGGTGGTTTTTGGGGTGGGTTGCCGGTGGTGGGGTTTGGGTGTTTGGTGATTTGGGTTATAATGGCTGCTAGGAGAAAAGATGATGGCTAAAACAACTGAGAAGACGACTGGTAAGACGGCTGAGGTTGCTGCTGGTAAGACGGCTAGTGCGTTTGCTGATAAGATTGTCGATAAGATGGCGAGGGCTAAGACGGGTGCGTATGCTGCCGGGAAGACTGCTCCTGCTGGGAAGATTGGTGTCGTGGGTGCACCCCTGACTTATGATCGTCCGCTGGTGGTGGAGTTTGTTCTTACGGAACTGAAGAAGGGTAGATCGCTGAACGAGATCTGTACGAGCCGGAGTGATCTGCCACACTCGCATACCTTCATGGAGTGGGTGTTGGAAAATGACCCCCCTGGATTGGTGGATGCTTACGCACGCGCCCGGGAATTCGGATACCGGGCATTGGCCGACGAAATAATTGAATTGACGAACAGAACGCACGAGTGGGTAACTATTCATAAGCAGGATTCAGACGGCAATTATTTATTTGACGAAAAGGGCGAGCCGGTTTTGGATAAAATATTAATGCCGCTAAACAGCGATGTTATTGCCCATCGCCGATTACAAATTGATACGCGTAAATGGATATTAAGTAAAGTGCTTCCCAAAATATACGGGGATAAAGTAACGCAGGAGTTGGTGGGAGCAAATGGCGGACCTATTGCTATGACCACCGTCAATGTTAAGAATCTTACGGATATGGAACTACAGCAGATGGAGCAGCTGATGTTGAAGGCTTCTAAGACGATAGAAGGATCTTGTGACTGAGCAACTAAGCCCTGCCATTGTACTTAACCTGATCAGGCAGGAGAAGGAGCGACGGGCAGCTTCTGCGTCACTTTACGAGTTTGTGAAACAGTCCTGGCACGTGGTTGAGCCGGGTATCCCGTTTATACCGTCATGGCACATCGAAGAAATATGCGAGCACCTGGAGGCGGTGTCTGCTGGGGATATTCGCCGCCTACTCATTAACATTCCGCCTCGGCATTCTAAGTCCACCATCGTCAGCGTGATGTGGCCGATGTGGGAGTGGCTGACCAACCCAGAACATAAGTATCTGTGCGCATCCTACTCCGGAAATCTGAGTATCCGGGATAACCTCAAGTCTCGTCGTCTGATACAATCTCCGTGGTACCAGGATCGTTGGGGATATATGTTCTCCTTGGCCGGTGATCAAAATGCAAAGCAGAGGTTTGAAAACGACAAGACCGGGTATCGCATCGCTACTAGCGTCGGCGGTACGGCTACCGGTGAAGGCGGATCACGCTTAATCCTGGACGACCCTCACGGTGCTCAAGATGCTCAATCCGACGCTATGCGGGAATCATCGTTGGAATGGTTCAACATGGTTTGGTCTACCCGGCTTAACAACCCTCGGGAAGACGCAATGGTGACCGTCATGCAACGCCTTCACGAGCAAGACATCAGCGGATACATTTTAGAAAATATCGGCGGCTGGGAGCATATCTGTATTCCAGCTGAGTGGGACGGCAAACGACGCTACACATCCCTCGGTGCATACGATCCTCGTAAAACTATCGGGGAACTGATCTGCCCTGCTCGATTCGGAGAGAAGGAGATAACCTCGTTGAAACAGCAGCTGGGCGTGTATGGTACAGCCGGTCAGCTGCAGCAAGGCCCCACCCCGGCAGAAGGCGGGATACTGAAAACCGACTTCTTCGGCCTGTGGCCATGCGACAAAGCTCTACCGCAGTTCGAGTATGTCCTGCAGTCTTACGACTGTGCCTTCACCGAGAAGACCACGGGTGACCCAACGGCATTCACCGCGTGGGGCATCTTCACCCACAAGGGTGTACGCAATGCGATGCTCCTGGATGCTTGGGGCGAACACATGTCGTACCCCAACCTGCGGGAGAAAGCCATCAAAGAGTGGAGCAGTGAATACGGTGGGATGACCAAGAACTCTCCGTATGTCAAGGCTCGTAAGCCAGACCGAGTGCTTATCGAGGCCAAGGCAAGCGGACAGTCCTTGATACAAGACCTACGCACTGCTCGGATACCGGTGGCCGGGTACAACCCCGGTAACGCGGACAAGATATCGCGTGCTCACCAAGCTGCTCCAACCTTGGAACTTGGGCTGATATGGGTTCCCGAGTCCGCTAAGAACCCCGGTCAGCCCGTTACCTGGGCGACAGCGTTTATGAAGCAGCTGGCGAAGTTTCCTGTGGCGGAACACGACGACTATGTGGACACTTTCACCCAGGCAATCATCTTCCTGAAAGACAGTGGATGGTTTGAATTACCAGTCGCTCGGGACAGAGAAGAGAGATCCCCTGCTCGTAAAGAGAAAGTTAACCCATACGCGGCTTGATTTGCCTTCTTATGGAATTTGGGTTATAGTTGCGTGAAATTTAACCCAACCTCTGCATTTATAGGTGATCTATGGCAGGTTCTACCCGTAAACCCAAGCATTCCAAGGAACCCGTCTCCGCTGAGGTGTTCCGCGAACAGATCCCACGTCAATTTGCTAATTCGGACACGGCTAAACTGTTGGGTGACCAGTTGTAAATCCTTACTCCGCGTGATAAAATGATGTAGCCCATATTGTACTGAGGTGATAACATGACCGAATTAACAACCCCTGAAGAACATAGGAGAATGGTGTTGGACCATGCCTTCAAGCAGCGCATGGCAGAACAGGATGAAAAAACAGCCGCATTTAAGAAAGCTGTTCGTGATGTTGGTGAGTTTGTTTATGATTTAGTTGTGCCGCAAACGCTTAGTGATGTAGCACTTGAAGCTGCTTTTGTCCCTGCGAAATTGATAAAGGGTGGGTTGAAAGCAGTATCCAAGAGGGTTGATCTTGACAAATATAGGCAAGCCGCTGTTGGTACAGCTGGGGTAACTTATACCCCAGAAACAGAAGGTGCCGTGTTAGAAAAACTTTTGCGTGCCGGAGCAGACACTATGAAGTCGACAGCTTTAGCACAACCGGCTTCGAAACAAGAATTTTTGAAACTGGCTGGAAAAACGCATACGGATTTAGCGCGTGCTCTTGAACGAAAAGCTAAAGATCCTAGATATAGCATGTTGATGCGCGACTTACTTGAAAAATATGAAGTTTTTGATCCCCAAAAAGCAAAAGAAGTATACGATTCTGGTCGCGTATTTGTCGGCTCTCGCGGCGTAACATTCGGGGATATCGATGCGCGATCAGCTAAAAATACAACGCCTGGTATTCATTTTGCTCCCGCTGGGCAGGAACGGCAGGTAGCGGACATCCTGGCATATAAACAATCTATTGATGCTGGTAAGCCTGACTATGATCCGAAAGTGGGTCTCGTCGCAGCACGTATTAAGAATCCGATCTTAGTGTCAGATAGAGAGGCAGAACTTCCTGCTGAGTTGGCCGCTAAGCTGGAATTAGTTCCGGAATTTCGGGAAATGGTTGCTTCAGGTCTACCGGAATCAGAAGCGATCACTGTTCTTGCCCGTCGCAATGGTGTAGGACCGTTGATTTACGGTAATAAGATTGAGGGCGTTAAAGGGCGTGTGAACCCGTCTATTTCTATTATTGACCCTGATGATATTCAAAAGTTCAGTGCTGGTGGTTTATACCGGATGGCCAAAAAGTATTTTGATCCTGACAAGAAGCCCAAACAATTGCAAGGCACCCAAATTGTCAAGGAACCGGGTGGCAACTGGCT
>SXGU01241410.1_pt1 | contig 20585 bp, 17 predicted proteins | sample 3174531 | NCBI WGS metagenome assembly SXGU01 (sample SAMN11356863, study PRJNA531348) | freshwater metagenome | isolation source: freshwater sample F1-140 | place: China: Fuxian Lake, Yuxi | collected 2017-12-25 | reverse complement strand
TCCTCTGACGAACCAAAACACCATCGAAACCGAATTTCCAGAGACCTCAAACCACCCGGCCCCCGTTTCTGACCAGGAATCGAGACCAACGACGGCAACAATCCCGTTGCCAAAATCCAACACGAACTGGACCAAAAAAAACCGCAGCAAAAAACCGCTGCCGGGAAAAATGATCCGAATCCACTTTCAGAAAAAACTCACAGCCTCTTCGGGTTACTTTGGTTGCGGCTCTGCCGCGATGTTTAACGACGACCCACATTACAGCCCCACAACCGCCGCCGTTGGCTCCGGGTTAAACGAGGCCTCGCAGATCACACTTGTTAGAAATGGCTGCTGGCCTCAAAACTTTTCAAGGATCAGTTCTCATCCAGCAACCCCGCTCCTTCGCGGCGCAGAGCCGTCAGCACTCGCGACTTGGCGATGAAGACCGCGTTGACCGTCATACCGAGATCAGCGGCGACGGTTTCCGCTGATTCATCCGCTAGTGCGAATCGCTGAAACGCCAGCCAAGTTTTCTCCGTGAATTCACCGCGAATGATCTGCAACAGCCGCTGAGTGACGTGCCGATCATGCTCCTCATCCCAAACACGGGTCAGCCCGCTGGCCGGATCAGCAAGCTGCTGCAAGAACTCAGCGACACGACTATCGGCAGCCGGTTTGACTCGCCGCCGCGACTTCCACGCATCGCGAAAGCAGTTGATTGTGATCGTCCGCAACCACGCGCGAAACGCTCCGACGCGCGGCTCGCGGCGAAACTCCGGGATGCGGCGAACGACGACCGCCAACACATCCTGAATGACGTCTTCAGCATCGGCATCCAGCCCCGCATGGCGGTTCAGCCACCCGCGAATCAGCGGCGTGTAAATCTCGACAAGCGTCCGCCACGACGCCTCATCGCCTCATTCTCGCACACGCTCCAGCAAACTGATTGAAGTCTCTGCCGACATCCGTCTGGCCTTCTTTACCGTCGAAACAATCCCCCTGCGTTGAAGGACCAAGAATAGGGCGACGGAACCGCAAATGTCCAAGGTGTTCGGCGGAGTCGTGTGTGCCCAACATCGACAACCTGGGGAAGAAAAGGGGCAGGACTCTTTGTTTTACTTTCGGCGGCTCTCGGTCATGCACACCATGCGGAATCACTCACACGACAAGACCGCCACAACGAGACATCTCTATCAAGGGCGTTTCAAGTCGTTTCCGATTCAAAACGACGAGCACTTATTGACCGTGATGCGTTACGTCGAACGGAATCCCGTGCGAGCCAACTTTGTGAACCAAGCCGAAAACTGGCAATGGGGCTCCGCCCACGCCCACCAGCAGCCCGCAGACCAACGTCTCTGGCTGGCGACTCCCAGCGATCCATTGCTGCCTCGGCAATGGAGATCCTGGGTGAACAAGCCCCAAACCGATGCGGAAGTCAAAGCGTTGCGGGCCTGCATTCAACGCGGACTCTCCCCTTCAGCGACGACCGCTGGATCAAAAGCAGCACCGTCCGCCTCAGCCTCGAAAGCACGACTCGTCCCAGAGGACGCCCCCGAAAAGACTCCGTGGCCCCTCCGTGGCACTCCGGAACGCGGTTCGACAGCCGCTCGCAAACCATCATGGACCGGACCAGCACCAACCTTCGTGAGATTGGAATGGGAATGAGATTCACGCGCACGTTCAACGCGCTGGCGACAGACGCTCGCAGGAGCTACCGATATGTTCGTCTTGTTCGACGACTCAGAAGAATCGCCAATTGCAGTTCATCGCGATACACCACTTGAGACGGCTCTGGGTTCTTCCTTCGAATCACTCGAATGACATGCCCGCATCGCCGAGCCTCAACAGCAATCTTGCTTCCGGCCCGTCGCCAACCAGCCTCCGTGAAATAGAAGCGTGCCTTCTCATTCTCAATCGTGGGCATTCGGATGCCGAACTCATCCAGCAAGTAGCTCAGGTGATGCCTATTCACCAGGCCGCTCATGCGACCTTGCCCGGTCGGTGGCCCCTCCAGGCATTCGTCCACGACATTTCGATAGACCATCCGCGACTTTTCCACGACACACCGAGAATCTCGTGAAGGGGCCGGCAGGATCTCGAATCGACACGATGGCAGCGAACTTCCCTTCGTGAACTCGGCTACTTTCTTGAACCGTCTCCTGATGAGTCTCGATCGTTCGGCAGCATTAACCAGATGATGCTCGCCAAGCTGCTCAAGCTCACCAAGCCATAGATCACTCGCCATGTGACTTGGTTGGCTGGATCGAGCGGTTCGAACGTTGCCAGGAACCAAACCCGCAGAACCCCGCCACGGCGAGCAAGGGAACCACGGCCATCGCACGCATCAACCACGACATGCCAATCCTCCAATTCTTCGGCAGTATTTTACCGCCACGAAGTTGCTCCACTAGGTTTCGACGATGGGTTCATCGTGCGGACTGCCGGCAGCGTCGGAAGCAACGTTTTCATTTCGCGACATTCTCTTCAGGCTAGTTCTTGTTGCTCGTGAGATTCAATACGATCCGCGCCGAAGGTCGTAAACGTGTCGTCGAGCTTAGTCCCCTACCTCCCGGAGTTCCGCCATGAAATTGTTCGCGCAGAGTCTGGTCGCGTTTCTTGGATTGAGCCTTACGCTGTCCGCGCCGGTCGTTCGAGTGGTCGCAGCGCAAGACAAAGAGCATCCCGATCGCGTCGTTCAAGACGGCGTGCCTCAAGGCAAAGTCACCTCGGGTCAATTCAATGACAGCAAGATTTATCCGGGGACGAAGCGCGACTTTAGCGTTTATGTGCCCTCTCAATACAAGGCGGACGAACCAGCGGCGCTGATGGTCTTCATGGATGGCGGCGGGTACTCGAATACTAAGGGCGGCTTCCGTGTGCCGACGGTCTTCGACAACCTCATTCATCAGAAGAAGATACCGGTCACGATCGCGGTGTTCGTGAATCCGGGCACGGTCGCAACGACAGTGAAGGGGGCGAAGGATCGCAGCAATCGGTCATTTGAGTACGACTCGATGGGCGATCGCTATGCCAACTTCATGGTGGAGGAGTTCTTACCCGTCGCGCTCAAGGGGTTGAATGTTTCGAGTGACCCGGCGAAGCGCGCGGTCTGCGGAATCTCGTCCAGCGGCATCTGCGCCTTCACGCTTGCCTGGGAGAAGCCGGAGCAGTTTGGCAAGGTGCTCAGTCACATCGGCAGCTTTACCAACATTCGCGGCGGCTGGGCCTATCCGGGGCTGGTTCGCAAGACGAAGGACAAACCGAAAGCCATCAAGGTCTATCTGCAAGACGGTCGCGATGACCTCAACAACCTGCACGGCAATTGGCCGCTCGGTAATCAGGATCTCGCGGCGGCTCTGCAATTCGCGGGCTACAAGTACAGGCTCGACATGACCGACGGCGGACACAGTGGCAAATGGGGCGGCGAGTTGTTGCCAGAGGCGCTGAAGTGGTTGTGGGACGAGAAGGCCGAAAGTACGAACATCCCGATCGTCGAGACGAAGCCCGCATGGGAACCGCACGCGGATGCCGTCGCAAAGGAGAGCGTCCCGAAGGGAACCGTCGAGCAGATGCCCGTCTTCGAATCAAAAATCTTCGCCAACACGACGCGCGATTGGTCGGTGTATGTGCCGGCTCAATACAGCAAAGACAAACCCGCCGCGTTGATGGTGTTTCAAGACGGCGAAGGCATGAAGAAGGTCGATGGTCGCTGGCGCGTGACGACGGTGTTCGACAACTTGATCGCTCGCGGAGACATGCCGACGACGATCGCGGTTTTCATCAATCCCGGTCACGAGAAAGACAAACCGCGCATGAATGGCCGTCATTCAAACCGCAGCCTCGAGTACGACGGACTCGGCGATCGCTACGTCCGCTTCTTGCTCGAAGAGATCATCCCCGAAGTGCGTAAAACATATTCCATATCGGACGATCCCGAGATGCATGCGATTGGCGGTTCGAGTTCCGGCGCGATCTGCGCCTTCACCGCCGCATGGGAGCGCACCGACTTCTTCCGCAAGGTCTATTCGAGCGTCGGGAGCTTCACGAACCTGCGAGGAGGCAACGTCTATCCGTCGCTCATTCGCAAGACCGAACCGAAGCCGATTCGTGTCTACATGGCCGACACGAGCGGCGATATCGACAACGCCTTTGGAAGCTGGCCGTGGGCTAATCAGCAGACCGCGTCGGCTCTGAAGTACATGGGCTACGACGTCCGTTTCGACTGGGCCGAAGGCTACGCGCACAACGCCGACTTCGGCGGCAAGCATTTCCCCGAGGCAATGAAGTGGTTGTGGCGCAGCGAGCGTCTGACTCCGGCCATCGACACAAAGGGCGATCTCGGCGGCGACCTCACGCTGCTCAACCTCTTGATTCGCGGCGAGTCATGGGAAGTGGTCGCTGAAGGACTCGGCTTCGCGGACCCCCTTTGCGCGGACAAGGCGGGTAATGTCTATTACTGCGATATGAAAGCTCCTTCTGTCGTCCGCATCGGGACGGATGGCACTCGCAAAGAGATCTGTAAGGAGTCGGTCAGCGGTCTCGAATTCAATCCCGAAGGCACGCTGATCTATGGCTGTCAGGGAGCGAAGAGCCGCGTGATCTCGATCAACCCGAGCAGAGACGAAGTTAAAGTCGTCGCCGAGAACGTGAAGCCGAATGACCTCGCGGTGACGAGCGACGGCTTCATCCTCATCACGGAAACCGGAGCGCAGCAGGTCACGCGGATCAACCCACAAACCGGCGAAGTCGCTGCAGCCGACAAAGGCATCAGCAAACCCAACGGCATCGCGCTCTCACCCGACGGAGGCACGCTCGCCGTCTCGGACTATGGCGGAACTCATACATGGACCTTCCGAGTCAACGTCGGCGGAGTGCTCGACGCCAAGATGCCGACAATGCCGATGCGTCTGCCGATCGACCCGGAAGGCGAGTTCAAATTCAACGAGCCGCCGCCATACATCCAGAACTCGAAGGGTGACGGAATGGCCGTCGACAAGATCGGTCGCTTCTACGTGACGAGCGACCTCGGTGTGCAAGTCTTCGATCCCACTGGCCGCCCCTGCGGCGTGCTGCCAAAGCCGGACAAGGATCAGCCGCTCACGACGTGCATCCTCGCGGGAGCCGATCACAGCACGCTCTACATCGCGCACGGCACGAAGATCTATCGCCGCAAGCTGACAGTCACGAAGTGACTTTCGGACTCCGGCAGCCCGCTGCCGCTTTCCGTCCAACAGCCTGCTGTTGGACGAAGTCTTTTGGGTAACTCCATCAACTGTCCCTCAACAGCAGGCTGCTGAGGGCAAAGCGGCAGCCACCTGCCGCAGTCCAAGCAATACGCGGTGTGTGCTGAGCGATCGAAACCAGAATTGAAGGCGCCCTTTCGATGAAGCCGACCTGATCGTCCTCATCTTTCTGCTTGTACCACTGGTTGAGTTGCACGCTGTCCATTCTGCCAACACTCATGAACTGCCTTTCGTGTTTTTCAAAAAGCATTGTATGGGAGATGGGACGGCAACGGGTCACTGTCGATTTCTCGGCGGGGATCATCGTCACCGATACCGGACTATTGGCGGTGCGGAAGTTGGATCGTGATTCGGCAATTCCGGGGGAGGCTGCGTCTCGGCCGGCTAATCTGCGGTCGCAGAAGTCTGTATTTCATGATGTCGAGCGAGTGCTGGGGCAACAGGCTCCACAGTGCGAGATAAGCCCGTCAGCTGCAGGACGGTGAGCCCGATTTAACCAGATTTGGTTCGGTCGTTCTCCCTGCGATCGGGGTCGATAGAATGAAGCTCATCATCGTGGGACAGAACCCGGGCTCGCGCCCCGCAGCAGAAGTCTTGGGGAAAGAAGGACGGATGACACCACAACAAATGCGTGAGATTCTGGAGCAGTCCTTGGCGGACCGGCGTCTGTCGCGGGGTGAGAAGTCGGCGTTGAGTCAGCATCTGGATGAGGCCGAGGCAGATGCGGAACAGTTGGCTCAATTTCTCCGGCTTGCATTCAGTCTGGCCAGGGAAGCAATTGATGCCACGAATGGGACGATGATCGTCGAGTGGCTGGAAGAGATTGTCAAAGTCCTTCATCCCTCGGTGGGAAAAGCGAAGGAGGACATGGCCGAGGCGTGGTTCAGTCCTCATGGCGATTGTCCGCAGCGGATTCGGACGCTGTTGGCTCAGGCGAAACGGACGGTCGAGACCTGCGTCTTCACGATCACAGACGATCGGCTGACTTCCGCCGTGCTGGAGGCTCACTGTCGAGGAGTCCGAGTCCGCATCATCACCGACAATGACAAGGCGGCGGACCTTGGGTCGGATGCGGATCGGTTTCTTCAGGCCGGCATTGAACTGCGGGTGGACCGCACCGCTTACCACATGCACCACAAGTTCGCGTTGTTCGATGGCGAGATTCTGCTCAACGGCAGCTACAACTGGACGCGCGGTGCCGCAGCCAACAACGAAGAGAATTTTGTGGTCACTAACAATCCGAGCCTGGTCGCCATCTTCTCAAAAACGTTTGAGGATTTGTGGCAGCAGTTCCAAACGTGACGAATTGAGTTTCGCGTGTGTCATGTGCCGCCACTTGGCAGTTCGACATGAAACTCGGTGTGGCCCGGATGCGACTTCAGTTCGATCTGGCCGTGCATGGAATCGTGGACCAGGTTGTAGACGATTGCCAGGCCGAGTCCCGTGCCTCCTAGGTCGCGGCCCGTGGTGAAAAACGGTTCGAAGACGCGCGACTGCGATTCCTCTGGGATGCCGCGGCCGAAGTCCCGGACGACGAGATCGAAACGCTGTTTGTCATCGACGACGCGATCGCTCAGATCTACTTCCACGCGGCCTCCGGTGCCGGTGGGATAGGCGTAGCGCTCGGCGTTCGTCAGCAGGTTCAGCAGCACTTGAGACAGATAGCCGGGGTAGCCGTCCCATTCCGGTGGTCCGCTGAGTCGCGATTGGAACACGACTTCGATCCCCGCTCGACGGCCTTGAATGGAATACAGGCTGAGCGTGTCCCGCACGCTGTCCGGCAGATTGATTTTCTGCCGTGCCTCGGACACCTGTTGTGATGAAAGCGTCTTGAATCGCTGGATCAGAACACAGGCACGCGCAATGTTGCCCTGCACCAACGCGGCCGAGTCACGCAGATCCTCGCAGACGAGTCGCAGTTCGGAGACGACGCTGCTCGACGCGATGATTTGTTGGACCAGTTCGCTCATCAAATCGGCCGTCGAGTTGACGATCCCCAGCGGCGTATTGATCTCGTGAGCCACTCCGGCAACCAACACTGACAAAGCACGGTGTCGTTCTGACTCCATGTCACTTTGCAAACGCTGCCGGCGAAGCATCTCCCAATAAAACTTTTCTTGCGTGCCTCGAACTCGGCGCGAAAGATCGGCCAATAAGGATTCCAGCAGCTCGCTCGACGAACGGAGCAGTTCCAGGAATTCATCGCGAGACAGCCACAGGCATCGGGATGGCTCCACGCAGGACACGTTTGCCGAACGCGGTTCGCCGTCGAGCAACGCCATCTCTCCGAAGAGGCTGCCCGTGGAGAGGACTGCCAACTCGACGTCGTGCTGGCCCTGTTCGTCGGCCAGAAAGACGCGAACTCGACCATCGAGCAGCACATACAAGCCGTCCGGCGGATCGCCCTTGTGAAAGACGAATTCACCTGCGGCCAACATTCGTGTCCGACCAGTCGCAACGACCTGTCCCAACAGATCATCCGAAAAGTCCGCAAAGAACGGCAGTTGCTTCAGCAGCGGGATTACATCCACGATCGTTGGCCTTTGGCGACGTATTGCGATGGTTGGAAAACCTCTCGTCCTGCAACCCAAGTGCGAACGACAGACCCCGTGCGGTTCAAATTGTGTGCTGTTCATGACGATGGATGCGAAGCACCACACAATGCAGCCAGGTCAGGCTGACCAGAGTAATGCCGAACACGATCCAGAACATCGACTGCGGTTTCCCGGTCCACTCCTTCATGTACGCGAACAGGGGTGGCATCGCGAAACCGCCAATCGCCGCGAGCGAACCCACCAGACCTACAACGACTCCGACATCTTTCGGGTAATATTCTGGGACATATTTGATGGTCGATGCTTTGCCGATGCCTTGAGTGACTCCTAGTAAAGTTACGCAGATCGCGAATGGGATCACGTCCATCGGCATGAACAACAGCAGCGACATTACTAAGCCGGCGATGAAGACACCGTAGGTGACTTTCCTTGGACCATATCGGTCGGACAGCCAGCCGCCGAAGGGGCGAAGTAAGCTCGACGCGAAGATGAACGGCGTTGTCAGCAGCGCAGCTTTGGACAACGGCAGGTTGTAGACGCTGACGAAATACTTCGGCAGCCAGGCCGACATCGCCACGTAGGCTCCGAAGACCACCGTGTAATACAGGCTGAATCGCCAAACGCGAACCTCTCGCAACGGGATTAGCATCACTTTGAGCGAACGTCCCGCGCTGGGCTTCTTGTCGGTTGCCGGCGCAATAACGGCCACGGCAATCGCCATCAGAAATAGCAAGCAACCGTAGAGAAACGGCACGAACCGCCAACCTCCGGGAATCCAACCACCGAGCGCTCCAGCTGCGGGCATCAGCCCGATTAAAAGTGGGCCAATGAATTTCGTCACAGAGGCTCCGACGTTACCCGCACCGAACAAGCCCATCGCGAAGCCTTGCTGCTTCGGAGGAAACCAAGCCGCGTTCCATGCCGAGCCCACGGAAAACGAATTGCCCCCCAAGCCCACCAGAAATGCGTAGACCATCAACTGTCCATAGCTCACCGCCGACGAGACCAGAAAGGAACTGATGCTGGCGAAGAGCAATAGAGCAATAAACGTCCTCTTCCCACCGAATCGGTCGGTGAGCATTCCAAATGGCAACCGCCAGATGGCTCCGTTCAGAATTGCGATCGACGACAACCATGCCAGCGACACATCGTTGAATTGCATCTCCTTTTGAATCGGAATGCCGAGCACTCCGAACATAAGCCACGCGGCGAAACTCAAAGTGAAGCCAAGAAACGAGAGCCACAACACCTTCACGCGATTTGCTCTTTCGATCGGCTCGGCTGGTTCAACACTCATGGATAGACTCGTTTCCGATGACAAGAGATTCCCCACATCCTTTCGGAACTCTTGGAGCGGGGAGATTCCAGAGTCAACAACACGACTCGGCAACGTCTCAAAAACGATTGAGGCATCGAGGTCATGGGGCGGCGTTCCAAGTTCACACACCGATCGACGCGAAGAACGGTTCCTCGCGGTCTTCGAGCAGGCGCTGAGCAACGACGGCATACAGAGCATTGGCGGCATGAGCGGCAAGAACGGGTAAGACTTGCTCGACGATGTGATCGACTCGGTCCCCTTGCACGTAGATCCAACCATGACCGAGCTCGCGGTGTAGCCGCAGCGGAATCAACAGTCCGTCAGCCCAGCGCGTCGCTTGCACGGCCGACTGTGCCTGCGGATCGGCCTGCACACGCTGCGCGATCGCCTGAGCCGCCGCTTCGTCACCCCCGCTGGGCGTCGAGTTCAACAGAAAACGGACAGGATCACCCTGGCTTGCGAACGTTTCCAAAGACAACACGGCGAGCTTCGCTTCAGTCAGATCGGCCGCTGCGGCGAGCGTCTTTCGCAACGCCAATTCGATGCCGTCAAACGAATGCACTTCGCTCGCGCAATCCAGCACGTATCGCAGCAACGTGCGATGCCGCTCCAGTTCCACCAGTTCTTCGTGAGCTTTCAGCGCGGTGCGAACCGCCGCGTACAGCCGAGTCGTGGTCAGCTCGGTCTTGAGCAAGTATCCGTCAATGTCGTACTCGTCGATCGCTTGCTTCTCTGGTGCCATACCCGGCTGGCCGGTCCTCAACAAGATGCGCACCAAATTGTTGTTGAGTTGCTCGCGGATCGCGCGAGCCGCGTCGAGTCCAGCGTGCTCGGATTCCATCACGACATCGAGCAGGACGACCGACGTCTCTGGATGAGCCTGCAAGTCAGCGACGCATGCGGCTCCGCTGGTGGCCTGCACGAGTTCCACACCACGACCGCGGTACTGCACCTGACGCAGGCTCAGCCGAGTCAGCGTGAAAACATCCGGCTCGTCATCGACCACCAGTATGCGGTGCTTGTCCGGCAAGTGAATCATGGCGTCACTTTCTCCAACGTCACACGGGTCAGTTTGAAATTCGATTGGGCTGTGTACGGACAACGGCCGAGATGCGAAGTCAGGTCGTTTAAGTAACGCCCCTGTTCGATCTCGGCTTTGCATTTGTGGAAGCTGGTGTAGAGCGTTCGGCCATGCAATCGCGACGTCGGGATGACCGGCAGCACGAGCGAGGCTTGCGTGTCGACACCGGTGACACGCACTTGGTCCCCCGCGCTCAGACCGAGTTCGGCGGCCAGGCTCAACGAGACATACAGCGGATTCTCGTCCGGCAGGTCCACGCCAGTCGTCGCCTTGCCGGAGTTAAACGTCGAGACCGCGAAGTGAATCCGCTTCTTGTCCTCACTGAGCGTTGAACGCCCCGAATCGAGAATCAGCCCCTCAGCGAGCGACAAATCCGCCTCGGTCGGAACAAAGAATTTGAATCGACCTGGACGCCGCCAGATGTCACAAAACGGGACATGCGCGGGGTCGTCGTAGTCCAACCGATAGCGCGTCGTGCCGACGCCGCCGTAGATGATCTCGCCCTGCTGAATCAGATCATCCCAAGTGATGGGCCGCCCATCGGCATGCTCCGGCCGGCAATACAACGGACCGAGGTTGCCCGTCGACAATGAGCCGGTCATGTAATCCTGAATGCGAGCCCACAACTGCGGCCGGCTGACTTCGCCATCCAATCGCTCGAGACCGCCCCCCGACTCGGCCGGCTCGAATCGCTGCTGCAAATAGCCGGAGTCGGACAAACGGCCAAGCTCAGGCCACTGTTGTCGTAGGTCGGCATCGTGTCGCAGTCGCCGCGAGATCTCGGCCATCACGTCATACACAATGGTGGCGTCGGTTCTCGTTTCGGGAGCCCGTTGTTTCTGTGGCGACGACAAACTCAACCGCCATTCGCCGTTCTGATAGACCTTGGCGGCAGCCACATGCGGAGGCGACGGGATAATCAGCTCAGCATTCTCGACCGTAAACGGATCGGGGATCGGGTCCACGACCACCAGTTTCGTGTTCGCCGCCTTGAGCTTGTCGATCCAGCGAACTCGACCGAGCATGTTGCTTTCAAACTGCGTTCCGAAACAAACGAAGAGTTCCGGCACGTCCGACGGATCGGAGTAGTCGAGTGCCGCCCGCGGCGTATCGGTGACGGCGACCTGATAGGCATCCTCCGGCAAGCTCATACGCCGCGCGACCTCGGCCCCGTTCTCCGGGGTGACGCGCACTCGGCCCATGAAGTAGTTGCGAGAGAGCCCCTGCACTTCGGTCTGCGCATTGATCTGACCAGGAATGCGGACGGTCCCTCCGGCCGGAGTCCCGTCCGCATTCAGTCCATACTTGCCGAGCATCGCGAGCAGGCTGCCCCACAAGCAGTGCGCGACGACCCCTTTTGTCTGCGACAGGCCGACCGACGGAATGTTGATCGGCACCACTCCCGGACGCACGAGCTGCGCGGCAATGTCCCGAATCCCATTCAACAACCGCTGGGCCAACGCCGGTTCCGGAGCAATCCGCTCGGCCGTGCGTGCAGGATCGAAGGTCTCCGACGTCGCCAACGCGCGGTAACGATCGAACGACTCGCGATCAGCGAACCGATCGACAAAACGCTGCTCGATGGCCTTGGGAAACTTGGTCAACACCTCATGAGCAACCGCCAATGCCAGATGCGGATCGGACCCCGGTCGCACCAGCAACAGTCGCTCTTCACCGCAGCGTTTGACAAACGCACGAGCCGTTTCCGACTCGATCACTTCCACGAGATAGCCCGTCAGATGGGGCCGCTTGTAGAGCTCAGCAAACACCGGAGGATGCGAGATCAAGCCGTTCCAACCATTCAGCAGGTAGAACCGATTCGGTCCGTTGAGTCCCTGGTCAATGGTCAGGAACGGACCCTCTTGTCCGGTCAGAAGTTCGTTATGCACGGCACCGGCGTTGAGACAGTGCTCGGCATTCCCGGCCAGATTGCGAATGCCCAATAATCGAAAGACTTCCTGAAACGAAAAGATCGTGAAGTAATCAATCTGCCCGCAGGCATAGATCAGCGTGCGACCGTGTGGCGGACGATGCTTGAGCAACAAATCGGCAAAGCTTCGGATCGCGGCTTCATAGGTGAGCGCATCGCGATGGCCCGCCGCCTTCCGAACGCTTGGCTCAGCATGAATCGGAAACACCGGCCGTTGCTTCCCCATCGACGTCCGCAGCTTGAGACATCCCATTGTCGGAAGTCCCTCACCAAACCGCGTCCGCTGCGCCGAACCGGAAGCCGTCGCCAACGCCCAGCGTTGCACACCTGGCTCCGAAGATGCGGGAACTGAACTGGCCACAATGTCTCGTGAACCAGCGTCCGATTCCCAGCGACCACTCAGCAGCGGCATCGCTAACCGCGGTTGACCGTTCAACTCCAGGTCGAGCCATCGACCGTCGCGAATTTCGCCGACGTATTCACGTGGCCCCAGCGGGGACTCAACCTTGAGAACTCCTCGCCCGAGCGGCAGTGTCTGGTTCACACGCTGATCATCAACAGTCAATTGAACCGAGTCGCCCACTCCGCAGAACGAGCAGGCATAACGAGCCTCGCCCTCGATGTTCCCTCGGAGGAACCGCGGCAATTCACCAAGATCTTCCAGAAGCCCGGTGTGCTCCAGTGTGCGAGGCGGCACATTGCATCCTTCAAGTGCGAGCGATTGGGAGGACGAATCTGATCCCAAGCAGTTCCATTGATGTGACCGACGTGATGCGAGCGCGGCGGGATACTAACCAACTCTTCAAGAATTCCAACGATAGAGAAGGCGAGCGATCTCAACATATCGAGTGTCGAAACCACGATCGCATCCTCGTGGCAGACCGTTTTTTTGTCGATGCCTGATCGTTGCAGACAACTGCTTGACACGTTTCCAAACGAGCCGCTATCGTCCCCCCGCTTTCCACGGCCAAGAATTTCGTTGGAACGCAAGTCTGGTCCCACGAACGAAAACTGCCGATATCGAGGAATCGTTCGGCGAGAGCCAACCCACTCCGCAACCTATCGAATTGGTTGCTATTGGGGGGCTCAGACAAATATGCTGGGGGATTAGCTCAGTTGGGAGAGCGTCTGCATGGCATGCAGAAGGTCAGGGGTTCAAGTCCCCTATCCTCCACTTTCCGGAAGAAGTAGCCCTTCGACGACAACGTCGAAGGGCTTTCTTATTTGTGGGCTGAGACTTCCGTCGATGAGTCGGCAGTTCAACCAGACGATTTCGAGGATCTTACGTTTTTCAGCGTAGTTGGCGATAAGCCATCGCTGGCGAAGGGTTTGAGAAAGTTCAAACACCTTCGACGTTATCTCGGCGTTTTCGTCGCGGGTACGGTTCAGAATCTCCAGTTGAAGCATGATCGCGGAAAGACGGTCACGCATTTCTGTTTGTTTGCGGTTGAACGTCGCTTCGTCGATTTGGTCGTCGATTCGCAGGTTCAACAACCGGTCCTGCTGAGCGGCAATCATGGTTTCCTGACGCTGGAGTTCGGCTCGCTGGGCACGAGTATCGGCTTGAGCGTCCTTGGTTTTTGATGCCAGCACGGCGCGGAACCAGTCGCGAACGCTTTCGTCTTCGATTCGCATCTTGTCGAACAAGGCGAGAACCTGATGGTCCAATTCGGCTTCGGTGACTCGTGTCCTGGGATGGCCTGGTTTGTTGTATTTCGTGCATCGGTAATAGAGGTAATCGCGCTGGCCGCTCTTCGTCTTCTTGACTTTCCATTCGCCGGTGATTTTGTGGCCGCAATGTCCGCACTCAAGCAGGTCGGAAGCGTAGGTCATCGTGTGCGACAATTGCTGGCCGTTCCCAAGCAACGCTTGCACGCGATCCCAAGTTGCTCGGTCGATGATGGGTGTGTGCTTACCGGGATACCAGCCGCCTCGGTAACCGACTTCGCCGATGTAGGCTCGATCGGACAGCATGTTGTGGACTGACGTACGACTCCAGCGAGGATTCGATGAACGGTACTGGATTCCGTCGTCGGCGAGCCGCTTCACGATGCCGTCCAACGTGTGATTCTCGAAGGCAAAGAGTCGGAACATGCGGCGGACATTTTCGGCGGCGACGAGATCAAGCTCGATGACACGACGCCCGTTGGCTTTGACATTGCGATAGCCGTAGGGTGCTTTGCTGGGGAAGAGCCCTTCTTGCACGCGGCGGTTGATGCCCTGGCTGATGTCGACCGCCATTTGTTCGGTGAAGAAGCTGGCCATGTTGGCCAGCGTGCGGCGCATCATGCGGCCAGCCGGGTTGTTGTCGGTCTGTTGAGAAACCGAGATGAAAGGAACCTGGTATTCGGATTCGAGCCGTTCCAGTTCGACGTAATCGAAAAGATTTCGGGCCGCCCGATCGACCTTGTAGAACAGCAGTCCGTCCAATTCGAGGCAGTGCCGTTTGGCGTAAGCAACCATTTCCTTAAAGGTCTTGCGTTCGTCTCGCTTGCTGGCCGACTCTGCGATTCTGAAAAGTTTGACGATCGTGCCGTTGTGTTGTTCAGTATAGCGCTTGAGGGCGTCCTCCTGGACATCAAGGGAGAAGCCTTCGCGTTCTTGCTCACGGCTGCTCACGCGAGCTAGTGCTGCGAATTGTTTCATGGCGAACTCCGCTCGACAGCAAATCAGACACACGATCGGCGCGCATGATGATCCCCAACGCATCGTCCGGTAGCAACTGGTCCACATAAAAAGGTTGCCAGACACGGAGCGTGTGCTCGATGAGTTCGGGCGTGACCCAAGGCGGAGCACCAGCCGGAACGGTAGCCATTGCATACGTTGGCAGCCTCGGTGGAGCGCGGTCGTCACGGCTGGGCATCGTGGACGGCTCCTAGGAACAAACGACGTTCGACTTGGTGCGGGTGGGGGCCATTGCATCCTCACAAAATCAAAGTCGGCAGAGTCGAAATGAACGGCCGAAATCAATTCCGATTGGCAGCGAAGCCAATTGGGTAGGAGCGTAGACGGCTTACAGCGGCCCTGTCGTTCGTTGCGCGGCCTGCATTCAGTGTTGATGTCTGTCGTTTTGTGGCTCGCGCTGTGTCGATCAGTGCCTCGTGATCGTGGGCCTCATTGAAACAACAGGCGATATCGTCGGCCCGGTGCTCCAGGCATCAAGATGACCTGCTGCCACGCGCTGGACGAGTTAGCCAGATTCTTGAGCACGTTCCTGGCCGAGCCGTGACCGCTGCGTCGGATGAGTTCTGTCATCGACAGTCCGTCCGCACCTGCGTTGACCAGCGCTTGCAAGACGTCGTATTGCGCTGACGTCACCAGCGACTCTTCGCGGCCGAGAACCAGCGGCCGCTCCCCTTTCCCTCGGAGCACGACAGAGCACTTAGAGTCGCTTTGTCCGTCCACGGTCGATGTCACCGGCCGATGTCTTGTAACCAACTCCTGCAGCGCTTGCCTCAGTATTTCCGCGCAGCGTCCGGCGTTGAGCCGCGTCCGCCGAAACGCTGGCACAGTCGGCAACGAGCGAATCAGCCCCCGGCGTTGAAACCAAGCCAGCGTGTGCTGCACGTTGTTCAGCACTCGCCACCCTTCAGCAGCGGCGGATGGCGGGCTGCCGGCGCGCCGAACTTTGCCTTGCGACCACTGCTCCATCTGCTCGTCGAGGAACCTTACCAAAGCCGCGACCGTAGCCACTGGTTCAGACGGGAACGGTTTCAGCCAGGCCGGGCATACCTCGCCTCGCTCGAAGACGTACCGCTCGCAGCAGCGTAGGACCGACGCTAGGCGGACTTCGGCCGGCTTCGCGGCCACCCAGCCGGCGAATCCTGGTTTGCGAATCCCGTCAGGGCCACCTGCCGCGAGGAGTGCCTGATCGTCCGGTCCAAACAGTTCCGCAGCCTGAAGTCGATCACATGCCGCTTGCACGCGCGCGACCGCGTCGGCGATTTCGTCGTCGCGAAGTTCGATATATGCGGCATCGACTTTGTTCAGACCGTTCCGCTTCTCCGCAAGGGCACGCAGCCAAACCCAGAGCGAACAGAACGAGCTGCCGATGTCTTGGGTGGTCAGACTCTTCGTATCCATTTGGGAAATCGCGAGCGTTGGAAGACGACCTCACCAACGCCTGGGTCGCGGCGGCACTTTCGAATTAGGGTCGTCTGACTATGTTGGTTTTCTCGCACTGGAAGGTGCGGGAACGGTGGCGTCAAGGGTGGCGAGGAGTTAGAGGATGACCGGTGGCACCTACAGTGGTGGGCGGTCATTTGACAGCGTGGTACAGGAGCAACAGATGACGACGGCGAGGGAGGTTTTCGAGAAGACGGCGGCTGCGGCAGAGATCGCCACGGAGCTGCCACAACCGCTCCGTCGCTTTTACAAACTCGGCCAGCGTGCTTCGGCCAGATCAAAGGCCGAGATCCAAGCGTTCGCCGAGACGGTCGGGCAGACCGAAGATTACGTCCGCAAGGCGCGGCTCTTCGAGCAACGATTGACAGATACCGAACTCAGGCTGTTGGTGACGACCTACCGCGATCATGGCTACCAGTTCCCGTGGGGCCACCTACGGATTCTGGTGTCCGTGAAGAATCCAAGACGTCGGCACGCCTATCTGACCGCGGCCATCGAAAACGGCTGGTCCGCAAAGACGCTCATCGCCGCCGTCCAGCTTGGCGAACAGCGGACGCGGCGGAAGTGCGTTGGGCGGAAACAGACCAAGCCACAGTCTGTCGAAGAGGCATTGCTCAGGCTGCAGCGCCTGATGGAGTCTTGGATCGACGTCTATGAGCAGGCGTTTGAGGGAAAGGCCGCCGCAACAGCCCCCAAAAAGCTGAAGGCTCGGGTCGGCTTGGCCCAGAGAACGTCCCAGGTTTTGACTTTTCAAGAACTGGTGACGAGACATCAGACCAAAATTGAGAATCTCGACAAGCTGTTAGGACAATGTTTCGCCGTACCACAACCGTCAACGAGAGCTGCGACAAAAGCTCCTGCTGTCCGTCAACGGCCCAAGCAGGGATGAGGCGCTCGGCGAGTTAAGCGCCAGCTTCCATGTGCTTACGGATTGTGAGCGCACGCGCTGCACAGCAGATGGTGTCCACGGTGGAAACAGTCACTGCTATCCGCCGCGAAGTTCAGACAGTCTCGCACCCCTCAAACGGTGAGTTGACCGTGGCCACTGAGCTTGCTGCGCAGTTGAGCGCGCATACGATGAGCGCCACGACCGTCACCAGGGTTGCTGGTTGCCTCTCTGATTCAGACGAAGATCAGGTCGTCGGCGAAGCTGCCGGCCGTGGAGTGGCCGGCAGCGCGCCAACTTGAGGTTCGATAATCATCGCCCTGCTGCGTCCCGTCGGACGTGATCTGGCAGCGAGCCAGACAAGTCAAACGGGACATCGTCCGGATTCACACCGGGCGGACAAATCACTCGGACATGCTGGATGTTGCAAGCCATCTCGGCTCGCGGCGGGGGTCGCCGGAGGCGTCCCGCATCTTCGTATAGTCTCTCGTTGCTCGGGGTGTGGTCCCCTTTGCGTAGGGACTCCCAGTGTTCCCTTCCTGTCAGGAAGGCGTCCAGCAGTTCTGTCATGGAGGTAGCGCCCCCTAAGCAGTGCTGATGGAGGAGGGACATCATTCGAAGGGCGGCGTCTGCCGGGTCCACAATACCGGGTCCATACGCGAGGGCCCACCCACGGCAGATCTCTCCGGCCACGGTAAGCGGTCGGGGTTCGTTGTGGGCTTGGTCCAACTTTTCTCCTAGTTCCTTCCACGCCTTTTCGTCCACGGTTAGGTGGAGCTGTTCGGCCTTTATGGAAATACGGTAGCCCAGGAGTTCGGTGTCGCGTTCTCGCAGGTTGATAATCGCTTCCTTTTGTGGGAATTTGAGCGTCAGCCCTTGGCGGCCAAGAAGTTGTTGGGCGCGCCGGCGAGTGGATCGGGCGGTGGCTTCACAGCGGCACAGATAAAGGTGGTTGTCCACGAATCTGTACCAGTGCGGTGTTTGACATCGCGCCATGGCGAGGTCGTGTAGTTTGTGCATGGTCCAAGTGTAAAAGCAGGGGCTGGTGGCACCTCCTTGGGTGATACCCACTGTTGAGTTTGCCTCGGGGCCCTGGATAACGCTCTCCAGGAGGCGCATGAGGCTCGGTTTAGAAATCAGGTCACGGTGGCAGTCCACCACATATTGTTTGGGGATGCAGTCGAAGGCGCTGCTGACGTCATCGTTGACGATCCAGCCAAAGCCCGTGCGGCGAATGTCATGGTCGAGATGCGCCAGCAGCAGCAGCGGGCCGCGACCACCTTGGGAGTAGCAGCCTCCCAGCAGTTCACGCTCGATGACCGGCCCAATGGCCTGCTGCACAGCGCAGGAGACGATCCGATCAACGAGCCGGGAAATCTGGATGCGCCGATACCGTCGAGGTCCGACGTGCGGTTGAGTGGCGTTCTGCGATGAGGCGACGACAGATGTGGCTGGCTTCTTCAGGATCCGAATCCACCGAGTGTCCCCAGGACGGTAGCTGTGGTCTTGCAGGCAAGGTGAAACGGCCCGTGCCAGATCCCACACGTCACTCATGGCGATGTCATCGATGTGAATGCGATCCGGGCCTCGCGCCGATCCGCCATAGTTACGCACATGGCGAAACGCTGCGACGAGGTTTTCGGGACTGGTGATATCGTCGAACTTGGTCGTCCTGCGCGCAGGATGACTGCGCTGCCCTGTTGGGATCTCACAGCGCAAACGACTCAGACGTGGATACCACTGATCATATTGGCTCATCGCGTCCTCGCTCGTCGGTTAGAAGGGAGACTGGCGACTGCCACGCGCGTTTGTAGTTTGTCCGGCGACCATCAGCGCGTCTGCGCAATGAGCTCGGCGATGGCGCGGTCCTTGGTGTGGTGCAGCCGATCGTCGAAGAACGTGACGCACAGCAGCGGCCTGCGGCTCCGTGACGGCTCCGCTCGTGCCAGCCGCTCGAATTCTTCCGGATACTTCTTCCAGCCCCCGGCGAGCAGGACGGCGTCGAAACAGTCAGAGCGGATGTGCTCCAGGCGCGCGCCCAGCGAGTCACGGGGCGCGATGATGCAGACTGCCCCCTCGAAACCAGTCACGCGTTTGAAGGCCGGCGTCACGCCCACGGCATTAAGATAGTCCCAGCCTGCCGAAGACAGCTTCAGGGAGGCCGAAGGCAGCAATTCTGTGAGAGCGAGTGCGTGCTCGATGTGCTCGACGATCACCAAGACCCGATGACCGTGTAGTTGCGTTTTCGCCGCGCCAATCGCGGCAGCAAGTCGCTTCGGCATGCAGGCCGTCCGCGGTGCGGTAAGGGTGCAGGCGATGGCCCCGATGGCATGATTACGCGGGCTGGCCTTGATGATTTCCTCGCGCACATTTGTGGTGCAGTTGGCACCGCGAGTTCGTGCCGCCCGGGTCATCGTCCGCTGAGCGACAATCGCGACCCGCCGATGGGCTTGGCCGCGCGGGAGGAGTGAGGAGAATGTTTCAAAGCCCAGGAAACGCGCCAACTCCAACTCTTCGGCTCGTGCCAGCCGCTGCGACTCTTGCAAGAAGCCGAAGATGCGGGCTCGATGGTGCCCTGCTGCGATCAGTTCGGAGGCACGCACCTCCAGCAGCAGGCGTGCGTCGGCGACAAATAAGAGATCGACGCCTTCCTGTGGCAGACCTCCACTATCCTCGACGCGGCAGACATGCAGACGACTCCGAGGTGACGGCGAACGGTGTGAGTGGATATGGTCCACGGGTATGGCAAGATTTCGCTGTCGAAGTTCTCTCCGCATCTCCTTCGCCATCGTCGCTGCGCCGGTGTCATCGCGTGCCAGCAGGGCTATCTTCGCCATCGGAAAGGCGGCTGCCGCCTCAACCACGCAGGTTGCGATCTGTCTTGGATTCAGATGCCGGATGACGCCACAGCCTGCATGACCGACGAAGGCGATCAACTGCGTGTCATGGCGAGTGCTGTGACCCGGCAAAGTGGAGGCTGCCAGTGGGCGATGAAGCCTTGGCAGTTCGCAACCGTTGCCGCCCACGACGACGATCCCAGCGGCCCGCAACCGGCTTTGCACCGCTGCGAATAGCCCCGGCCGAAATAGGATCGACCATGCCAGTTCTGGCCGCGGACCAAGATCCTGGTAGCGATTCGGCCACCGCTACATGGCGTATCTGTCGTGCTCGTCATCGAGCAGCGATACCCGGTCAGCCACGGAGACCGTTCCGCAGTTTTCGTCTGCAACCTGACGCACGCGTATGACGCTCAATGCCGCGAGGGCTTCCCGCGCTCGCCGAACGACTGGCTTCCTGCCTTCGAGAGAGTGGACCTGCCCAAGGATTGCGTGCGCGGGGTTAAGAGTGGGACTGATGGATTGACACGGAACAGGTTCCTGAGAATCAGGCCGCAGGCCTGGGGATTGGCGGCGGGGGGCATTTCCGCCGCGCGCAGTCGACTCAATTTTTTAATAGACGGAGCGC
>SXGU01550952.1_pt1 | contig 20590 bp, 18 predicted proteins | sample 3174531 | NCBI WGS metagenome assembly SXGU01 (sample SAMN11356863, study PRJNA531348) | freshwater metagenome | isolation source: freshwater sample F1-140 | place: China: Fuxian Lake, Yuxi | collected 2017-12-25 | reverse complement strand
GCTCGACGAGCACGTCGAACAGTTCCGCCACCGGCCCCTCGACGCCGCCGGACCGTTCACCTTCGTCGCGGCCGACGCGCTCACGATGAAGGTCCGCGAGGGCGGACGCGTGATCAACGCGGTCGTCCTGCTCGCCACTGGCGTCAACGGCGACGGGCACCGCGAGGTCCTCGGCATGCGCGTAGCCACATCCGAGACAGGTGCTGCGTGGAATGAGTTCTTCGCCGACCTCACAGCACGCGGCCTGTCCGGGGTCCGGCTGGTCACCTCAGATGCCCACCCGGGCCTGGTCGACGCGATCGCAGCGAACCTGCCCGGTGCCGCGTGGCAACGATGCCGCACCCACTACGCAGCGAACCTGATGTCGGTGACGCCCAAGAGCATGTGGCCAGCGGTCAAGGCGATGCTGCACAGCGTCTACGACCAGCCCGACGCCACTGCCGTGCACGCCCAGTTCGACCGGCTGCTGGACTACGTCGCCGAGAAGCTCCCCGCGGTCCACGACCACCTCGACGGCGCCCGTACCGACATCCTGGCCTTCACCGGGTTTCCCAAGGACGTGTGGAGCCAGATCTGGTCCAACAACCCCGCCGAGCGACTCAACCGCGAGATCCGCCGCCGTACCGACGCCGTTGGGATCTTCCCCACCCGCGAGGCCATCGTCCGCCTCGTCGGTGCCGTGCTGGCTGAGCAGACCGACGAATGGGCCGAAGGTCGCCGCTACCTCGGACTCGAGGTCCTCGCCCGCTGCCGCGTCAACATCGTCCCCACCACCGAACCCGAGATCGGAGCCGACGACCTGCCCGCCCTGACCGCCTAATCCGAACTAGAAGGAACGCGAAGCGCTACACCACTCCCGGGGACTTGACCGTCCACGGTGACGCCGATCAGCTCCGAGGCCCGGGCACCGGTCGAGACGTAGAACGCCAAGAGCGCTCGGTCCCGGTCGGAGCGCAGCGTCGCGAACAGCTCATCAAAGCTCCGGTCGGGCAGGTGGCGCGAGATCCGCTCGGGCATCTTCTGCCGGTACGGTGCGCGCGGGCCCGGCGTGAAGGGCTGCATCGGGTTGTGGTGCGCTTGCGACCTTCGTCCGGCCCGGTGGCCAGCGTCGGGGACCGGGTTGATCAGCGGGCCGTCACCAGCGCGGATCCGGTCGGCGTAGAACATCTTGACCACCGCGAGGGCGTGGTTGATCGTCGCCGGCGCGTACCCGCCCGGCCGACTTTCGGGGCCCACCAGTCGCATCCACAGCACGAAGTCGCGCGCCTCGGTCCGGCTGGCCCGCTGCCAGGGCACGTCGATCGCGGCCAGGAACCGCCACCATCGAAGAAGAGCCATGCCGTAGGAGCGCAACGAGCTGAAGCTCGCACCACAAGCCAGCATCGTGGCGAAGAACTCGCTAACCTCCTCGACTGGATCGCCCGTGGCATCCAGCAGCACCGAGCCCGGCGCTGCCTCGATGTTGGCCACGCTGCCGACCCTCGGCACGACCAGACCGGTCACATCACGCTCCACCCCATGCGTCCTTCCGCTCGTCGTTGTCGGGTCGAACGGCAGCACGCACGCTCGCGTGAAACGTGCACATCCGCACGCATCGGCGAGTCGCCCAGCCCAGCCGACCCGGCTGGCGCGCTCAGTCCACTCCAGTTGGTGCGGTCAATAGCTCGTGGGCAGCCAGGCTGCGCACCGCGGCGGGACTGAGCCCGGTCAGCGCTGCCGACGCGAACACGACGGTGGGCGGTCGGCCGACGCGGAACCGGGTGACGGCCAGGCCACCGTCGCCCGCCACCGGTTCCCCGCTGTTGGCGATCGGGACGCCGAGGACCGCGACGACATCGACGGCAGGCGCCGTCACACCCGCGCTCGAAGCGACGGCGGTCATCGCTGTGGTGGCCAGCTGTCGCAGGTCGTCAATGTCATCCCGGTCGTTGGTGCCGGGTCGCCAGCTGGTCGACCAGCTGCTCGACCAGGCCAGGAGGACCTTGGCGAGCGCCACGAGCATCAGTACGGCACCGCCGAGGTAGGCGATGCTCAGCAGGATCAGGGCCGCGTCGCGGGCCGGTTCAGGCATGGCTTCTAGGGCGTCGCGGCGTCTTGATGGAAGCGCTGAGAATCGCTCCCACGCAAGCGGGCCGCTCAGAGGCGGCCGTTGGACGGCGGATCACGTCTCTCAGCGGCGTTCTGAGACCGATACGGGCCGTCAGTCGCGCTGAGAGACTGTTCATGGCGCCGCGGTGGGCGCGGGCCGTGTGGCGGCATCAGGCGGCGTCGACCAAGGGACGGCGCGGTCCTCGTCGGCGCGGCCGCGCCGGTGTGTCGCAGGCTCCTCGGGGTCCGAGGTCTCGCGGCTCGACTCGATGGCGTGGTCCTGTTCGTCCGGGCTCGGCACCCCGTAGCGTCGCTCGGCCATCGTCTCCACCTTGGACACCGCGTCCCACACGTGGTCACCCGAGCCGTGGGAGTAGCACGCGTTGAGGTGCTCGCGGGCGTGGCCCAGCTCCTTCTTGCTCGAGCGGGGGTGCTCGCCCAGCGCTTTGAGTGCGCGCTGGGCGCGGCCGATGGCCTGGGAGCGTTCGCTGATCGACATCGTCGCGGCGGTGGATCGCCGCGTCGTCTCCTGTGTCATTCCCGGAGTCCCTTCTCGGTGCGGGTGCGCTTCTGCGCACCGGGCTGCTCGTCGTCTTGGATCTCGCCGGTGTCGAGGTCGACGAGACCGAGCCGCGGCGGTCGGGCGCGTCGCGGCGTCTGCTCGTCGGCGCGGCGCCGGCTGGCGGGCAGTGCGTCGACGTCGTGGGCGAACGCGTTCTCACGGCGCTCGGTGGCGGCCTCGGCCACGTGCTCGCTGTGCCGCGGCTTGGCCGGCCAACCCTTGTGGTCGTCGTCGCAGTGCGCGCGCAGGCGGTTGCGCATCCGGTCGGTGAAGGCCGGCAGGCAGTAGCGGTGCCACTCCTCGAGCGCGTCGCTGGTCATCGCCAGACCAGCACGTCGACGCTGGTCGGCGAGGACGGCGATCTCGTGGACCAGGTGGGGGTGGAGCGGCCAGCAGCTGGGGATGAGCCCGGCGACGTCCCAGGAGTAGTCGTGGTTGAGCCAGATCACGACGTCCTCGAGCCACTCCCACAGGCCGTGTCGCAGGTCCGGGTCCAGGCAGCTCGCCGGTTCCCACGGCCGCGGCAGCAGGGCGTGGTTGCCCAGCGCCTTCTTCTGCTCCTCTGAGCCGTTGACGGCGATGTGGAGCTCGCGGTAGGCCAGTCGGACTTCCTCACCTGGGGCCGGGAACGCGCCCACCATCGGCGTCGGCGCCGTACGTCGGCGGTGCTGGGGGCTGGTCACCGCTCGCTCCTTGCGCGGTCGTCGTCGTAGGCGACGCCGCTAGCCGTGTGGTCGGTGTCGTCGTCGACGAAGCCGAGGCGCCGTGCCTCGGCGAGGGCGGCGGCCGCCCGGGCGTCGGGGGTGACGACCATGCGCCGGTCGCTGGTGAGCTGCTCGCGCAACGTCCGCTGGTCGGCGAGCAGCCGGGCACCGGCCTTGCCTTCGACGCAGCGGTGGAGCTTGGCGATGATCGGTTTGCCGTTCTCGGCGATCACGAGCGCCTGGCGCTCGGGCAGCTGGCGGACCTCCTCGGGGCGCATGATCGGGATGTCGTCCCCGGAGTAGCTCCGGCCGCCGCCGTGGGTCCCACCGGCCTGGTGGGTGACGCGGCCGACGCGGACCGTGCCGAGGAGGTCGGAGATCTCCTGGTTGAACTGGACGTCCTTGGACCCGCCGAACATGACCAGGGCGTTGGTGAGGCCGAGCAGCGCCCGGGCCTCGTGCTCGCCAAAGATGCTGGTCAGCTGGGGCCGGGTCTGCGCGGCCCAGATGAACGACAGGCCCAGAGCTCGCTCGTTGGCCATCCGGGTGCGCAGGGTCGGCAGCGGCGCCGTCGATGGCAGCTCGTCGAGCACCGAAACCAGCGGCGGGCACAGCCGCCCGCCCCATGGCGAGCTGTTGGCCAGCAGCAGCCCGGTGTCCAGCACGTGCTCGGCGACGGCGGTCATGAGCGGGCTGGCGCTCGCGTAGGGGTCCTCGCGGCCCAGGAGGTAGATGGTGCCTCGCCGGCGGATCACGTCCGCGAGGTCGGTAGCCGGCCGGCCGTGGCCGGGCACGCAGCGGCGCCGGGTCTCGGCCTGGAAGAACAGGCTGACCGCCTGCTGCACCGTGGTGATCGTGTTGCCGGCGGTGCGGTCGTCACCGTTGAGCGCACCGTGAAGCAGGCCGTGCCAGAACGGCTCGGCGTGTGGGTGTCGGCGCAGGATCTCCATCGGCTGTGAGGCCGCGGCCGGGTTGGCGACCCACTGCAGCACGTCCTCGAGCGTCTTGCCGGTCAGCGCCGCGGCATGGAAGTAGCCCTGCAGCACCTTGGCCGACTCGGCGGCGTAGAACCGGGCTGCCTCGTCGCCGGTGCCGCCGTTGATGGCTCCCTTGACGGTGCCCGCGGTGAACGCCTTCGCGCGGCGTTCGGCCACCTTGGGGTCGACGCAGCCGGCGATCGGGTCCCAGATCAACTCGTCGACGCCGTGTCCCCAGATGCCCTCGGCGAGGCCGAAGGGGTCGAGCACGACGCACGGCCGGTCGTCGCGGGAACGTTCGGTGAGGCTGAGCAGCAGGTCCTCGACCTTGGTGAGCGTCACCAGCGCGGCGCCGGGTGCACCGAGCAGCGCCGGGGTCAGCAGGTCGAGGGTCTTGCCGGAGCCCTGCGGCCCGATCACACCGGCGGTGCGGTCCCACGGGACCCACAGCTCCCCGCCGCGCGGCTCGTGTGCCTCGCCGATGCGCCAGCCAACGTCCCAGGGGTCGAAGCGCAGCTTCATGACGCCACCTCGGGGGTCTGCGGCGTCGTGGTGACGCGCCGCGGCGTCTGGCGGGGTGTCTGGCGGGATGTCTGGTCGTTCATCGCTTCTCCTTGGTTCCTCGGCCGGGTACCAGCCACGGGCTCAGGCCGCGGCCGAGCTGCGGCCCGGGCTGTTCGGCGGCGTCGCGGGATGGGTCGCCGGGTGTGCGTTGGACGCGGCCGGCCGACCCGTCGAGAGAGGCCGTGGGTGTGGGGTTGGCGTGCTTGCCGTGGAGGTCCGGACGGACGATGCCGGCGACCTTGCGAAGCCGGGTGATTCCGAGCATCCGTTCGGCCTCGGCCGAGGTGGCCATGCCCCGCATGCGGCCGGGTCCCCAGCGTTGGAGGACGAAGATCGCCAGCCAACCGAGCACCACGACGACGAGGAGCTCGGTGACGATGAGACAGCCCCACGTCAGGGAAGGGCCCGCCAGTCGGCTGTTGCTGGCCTCCTGCGGGGCCAGCCCGGCGCTGGAGTCGCCGGTGACGACGCCGGGCAGGCTGGTCCAGAAGGCGGTGCCGATCGGCGAGGTGAACTGCCCCGCGTCCGGATCGGGCCACGTCCACCCGGCGCCGGCGACGAGGTTGGCTAGGGAGCGACCCAACTGGAGCCCGGTGACGATGGCGAACCCGCCGGCCAGGGCCACGCCCACCGGGATCTCCCAGGTCCAGGGGTAGGGGTCTCGTCGTCGTTCTCGCTGCACGGTGGTCCGCCTTCCGTTGCTAGGTACTTCTCGGGGCCGGGCCCCGTCGGTCTCCTAGGTCCGCGAGGGGTGCGGGAGCGATCACCGCGGCGACGGTGGTGTTGATTCGCCGCGCGGCGGGGCGGCTCTCATGCCGCTGCTCGAGCGGCCGCTGTGCCGCCGTTCGGGGAGGCGTTCTCGGCCAGCCACTGGGAGGGGTCGACGTTGTCGGGGCCGTAGATCGACCCGTTTTCCAGGTGGACCTCGAAGTGCAGGTGGCAGCCGTGGGAGTTGCCCTCGTCGCCGACCATCCCGATCTGCTGACCGGCCTGGACGGTCTCGCCGCGACTGACGGTGACCTGCTGCATGTGGGCGTACCAGGTGGTCAGGGAGTTGGCTCCGGTGCTGACCTTGACCAGGGTGGGGCCGGCCCAGGACTGGGTGGTGTCGATCTCGACGGTGCCGGAGTGAGCGGCGTAGACCGGGGTGCCGCAGGGTGCTCCGAAGTCGGTGCCGGTGTGCCAGGAGTCCCACGAGCTCCCCTGGCTGTGCCAGTTGTGGGCGTCGTTGCCGACGTAGGCCGCGGGCACCGGGTAGACGATCTCGGAGCAGCTGGCCGTCTCGCCGCCGCTGGAGATGGGGGTGACGGTGGCGCCCGGCTTGACGTTGATGTGGACGTGATCGCGATGGTTCTCGGTGGCGCTGCCGCGGTCCTCCATGGGTCGCCAGCCCTCGCCGGCGCGGCTGGTCGACCAGATCTGCTGGTACCAGATGATGTAGTCGACCCCGAGCTCGCTCGCGTGCTGCTTGGCGTAGTCGGCGAGCGCCTGGCCCTGGGCGCGTCCGGCCGAGGTGAGCGGGACCATGAAGTCCGCGGCCAGGCCGGCCGGGTGGCCGTTGGGGTCGGTCGCGCTGTCGCGGTAGCCGCCGACGGTCTTGATGTCGAACATCGGCCCCAGCACGTTGACGAGCTGGGTCAGCTGGGGCTTGACCGGGCCGAGGTTGTAGCTGGTGTTGGTCGCGACGGCGCACCCGGCGCTGCTGCCAGCGGTGGTGGCGACGACGAGCGGGTGGTCGCTGATCTTCTGCGCCTGCGTGCTCTTCTCCACTCGTGCGCTGGCCCAGGTGAGGTTGGCGCCGTAGATGTGGTCGATCGGCGCGTCCTCCTTCGGCTGCCGACACGGTGCCGAGGAGCCGCCGAAGGCGTTGGTCAGGGCGGGGGTGAGCACGCAGTGCGAGGCGTTCTGACCGTCCTTGCCGTCGTTGAAGTCGCCCGCGATGACTGTGGGGGTTCCGGTGGCGGCCAGGTCGTCGAGGGTGTCGAGCTGGCGGCGCAGCGCCTCGGCACGGTGGCCGGCGGCGTTGCCTTGGGTGTTGGCCGGGTTGTGGATGCTCCAGACCCAGATCGCCTGCCCGGTGGTGGTCGAGGTCAGCTGCACCAGCGGCATGCCCACGTCGTGTCCGCCGAAGTAGGGGATGTCGACGAGCCGCTGGTCGGTGGCGGTCCACTCATTGAGGTCCCAGATGACCTTGTTCTGCGTGGGTCCTGAGGAGGGGTACATGCCCCACTGCTGGGAGTAGCGGCTGGCCAGTGCTTCGGCCTGCGGGCCGTGGACCTCCTGGAGCGCGGCGATGGTGATCCCGGCGTCCTCGAGCGCGCTCATCGCACCGGGCAGGCGGGCCTGCCAGCCGCCGAAGCCGCCGCGCTCCTTGCCGCCGCCGTCCTCGCCGTCGGTGTGGCCGGCGCCGAGGAGGTTGAGGGTGCCGACGGTGATCGGGGCGATCGTGTCGCCGTCGGTGCAGTTCGTTGTTGCGGCGTTCTCGACGTCGCCGCCGGGGATGTCTGGCAGGTCGCCGCCGAGGATGTCGGTGATGTCGCCGGCGACGTCCTCCCACTGGGCGTAGGCGTCGGGGAACCCGGAGCGCTGCACGGCCTGGGCGGCCTCGGTCAGCGGCATCTGCTCCCAGCCGGGGATGTCGAGCAGCCCGGGGTTGCTGGTGTGCTGGGCTCGGCCGAAGAAGGCCTGGGCGGCAAGGGTCGGGTTGGTGACCTGGGCGCGGCTGCCCCAGCCGGTCGAGGGGCGCTGCTGGAACAGGCCGCCGGAGTCGCGGTCGCCGCCGTCGAGATTCGTCAGCTTGGACTCCTGGATCGCGGTGGCGATCGCGACCTGGAGGCCGTAGCGGGGGACGCGCAGGTCGCGCGCGACCTGAGCGATGGTGACCGCGTTGCGGGCCTGCTCGGTCGTCAGGGTGGGGTAGGCGTCAGAGAAGCGCAGCTGCATCAGCGCGGGGAGAACGTCGCCGGCCGGCGGGGCGGCGGCCGCGCCGTCAACAGCGGCGTCGACCTCGCTGGAGGTCCCTGACGTGGTGCTTGAGGTGTCGGCCACGGTGGCGGCGCCTGTGTCGACGTTGGAGGCCGCGGTGGGCCCGGCACCGTTCATGTCGATCCGCGCGGTGAGCCACTGGTGGTCGGAGACCAAGGGCCCGGTCGAGCTGTGGGCCAGCCGTGCACCCTGGCTCTGGGGGAAGAACACGAAGTCGACCGAGTGGTTCGCCCACCCGTAGCCGGCTGCTTTCATCTTCGAGACCGCCGACCAGGGCAGGTCGGTGTAGGAGGCGTGGGTGTTCATGTCGCCGCCGATGACGACGGGGCCGTGGGAGGACAGGGAGTTCGTCAGCTGGACGAGGATGTCCATCCCGGCGCCGTACTGCTGGGCTCGGGTCAGGGCCGGGTTGCCGTGCTGGCGGGGGAACTTGTGCGGGTTGGTCATGTGGTGCGTGGCGATGACCGAGACCACCGCGCCGTCGCTCTTGCGCTGCAGCATCACCCAGGTGGCGTAGCGGTCCCAGGTGCGCGGGTTGCCCTTGAAGTAGAGCTGGTCGTCGGAGACGATCTTGACCCGACCGGCGTTGACCTTGGTCCACGCGTCGCGCTTCCACAGCACGGCGCTGCCCATCGACTCGATCGAGTCCGGACCGCCGGCGGGTTCCTCGCGGAACACCTCGTAGCCGGGGGCCGCGCTCTGGATCTGGCCGAGGCTGCGGCTGCTGATCTCGTTGAGCGTGACGAAGTCGGGATCGGACCTGAGAGTCGTGTTCATGTCGGCGTTGAAGGCCGACAGCGGGAGGCTGACCTTGATGTTGGCCTGCGCCAACGTCACCGCGCCCTTGACTGGCCCGCCGACCGGTCCCTCGATGTCGCCGAGGTCGCCCAGCGTGCTGGAGACGGTGGTGTCGGCCTGGGTGCGGCACTCGGCGGCCGCCTGGGTCGACATCGTGATCATCACGGCACCGATCAGCGGCAGCGCGGCGAGGATCACTAGCACCGGCAAGCCCGCTAGGAGTACCTTCTTCACGACGTTTCGACCTCAGATCAGCGGGGTCAGGAGGCAATCTCTAGGGGCTCAGGTTCGTTCGTAGGTCTATGCGCCCCGATTGGTGTTCGTGCAGGTAGCGCCGGTTCGACGCCGAGAACGATCAAGAGTGACGATGCGTCACTTTGACTGACCGTTTCGTTGTAGTCTCGATGCATGATCGCCGCGCTTGAAGTTGGTGGCTGATGGGCCTGGTGTCGTTGCCGGGTGGCAGCGCTGTTGATCCGGCACTCATAGGTGCGCAGGCGATCCAGGACTTTGAGCAGGAGCTGGTCGACCAGTACGCGCTGGCGATGTCGGCGGCAGGTTTGACGGACCGACACATCGGCGGGACTCGGGCGATCGTCATCGAATTCGCCCGCTCGCTGTCGACTCCGCTGTGGGAGGCCACCTGTGCGGACGCGGACGCGTTCTTGGCCCACCAGCGCCGGATGGGGCTCAGCGTGTCGACCCGGGCGGGCAAGGCCGGCGCACTGTCGGGCTTCTACGAGTTCGTGATCGCCCGCTACGAGGGCACGATCCGCCGCGCGACCGGTGTCCTGGTCGAGCAGCCCATCGATGAGTTCAACCGCCAGTCCGGGGCATCGCTGGGCAAGGTCCGGGTGCCGCCATCCGATGAGGAAATCGACTCGCTGTTCACTGCCTGGCGCGGGTCGGTCACGCAGGCACGCAAGTACCTCCCGGCGGCCCGCGACTACTTCGCCGCCTCGCTGTGGCGCCGACTCGGGCTGCGCATCAACGAGACCGTCATGCTCGACATCCGCGACTGGCGCCCCGATCTGGGTGAGTTCGGCAAGCTCCACGTCCGCCACGGCAAGGGCTCGTGCGGCCGCGGACCCAAGCCACGGCTGGTGCCAGCGATCAACGGCGCGAACCAGTTGATCGACTGGTGGCTGGCCGAGGTCCGCCCACAGTACGGCGAGGACTGGGCTGACCCGGACGCGCCGCTGCTGCCGTCCGAGCGGTTCGACCGCGATCTGGATCGGTGCGGACGTGTCGGCGCGAACGCGCTGCGCCGCGCCCTGGGAATCCAGGTCGACGAGTGGTTGCCGGCGTGGTCGGGACGAATGACGCCACACGTGCTGCGGCACTACTGCGCCTCGTCGCTCTACGCGGCCGGGATGGACATCAAGGCACTCCAAGAGCTGCTCGGCCACCAGTGGCTGGCCACTACGTCGGGGTATCTGCATGTCCGCAGTGACCACATCGAGCGCGCGTGGAACAGCGCGAGTGATCGAGTTGAGGCCCGCTTGGGCCTCCGCCTCGATTGACCCGACCAAACCAACCGAGGAACCGAAGGAGAGGATCCAGATGCAGTGGAGTCTGCGGCTGCGGGCCGCCGAACGTGGGATCTGGAAGTCCGCCGAATTACGGCGGATGCTGGCAGGGGCCGGGCTCGAGATCTCTGCCGGAAAGATGTCCTCGTGGTGGGCAGGGACCCCGCCGACGATGCGCCTCGAAGAACTCGACGTCCTGTGCGCCGTGCTCCAATGCACCCCGAACGACCTGATGACACCCGAGCCGGACAAGGTCGCCGCGCGCCGCCCCCGCAACACCGACGCAGCCAACGGCAACGGCGGAAACGGGGATAGCGATCCGAACGGCAACGGCGGCACGCCATCGGCGGTCACGCCGCGGCTCGGCAAGCCGCGCTCGACCCCACCGCTGTAGCCCGCACGCGCATTGACTACCGAAACGACGAGCACCGAATGCCCGCGCCCGGCCTCAACGCGGCGTTTCGGCTGCCGCCCAAGTGCAACCGTTGCCAGAGCAACCGCGTCGCGTGGACCAGCCCCAGGGTCGACTTCTGCTATCAGTGCCTGCCCGGCGGCCCGTTCGCGGCTCCACCATGCAACCGCTGCCGCGCCCGCGCCGACTACTTCAGTCAGGGTCTGTGCAGCCGGTGCCATCCCCGCAGCCCCGAGCACATCGGATCCTGCAAGGGCTGCCTGGCCTGGGGCGTCTACCCCCGCCACAACTGGACCTGCTGGTCCTGCCGCTGGTGGCAGACCCACTACCCCAAGGGCACCTGCGCCTACTGCGGTCGCGACAGCCACGTCAGCGACCGACAAACCTGTCGTCTGTGCCTCGAGAACGCCCGCCTCGACCAGGAACCCGGCAGAGCTCCCGATGTCGCGGCGGCGAACAAGGACGGCCAGCAACTGTTCTTCGCCAACATGGCCTTCAAGCGGCGCGTGACGCCTCTGCCCGACTACGTCTGCTGGGATGGCCGTTGGTCGAAGAAGAACAAGAACCAGCTGCCCTACCAACCCGGCACCAGCTTCGACGACCACGCGCTCGAGCAGCTGACCCTGTTCGACATGGATCCCGACCCCGAGGTGCTGCGCCAACGTCTCCTGGTCGAGGACAGCGAGCTGACCCGGTACTGCGCGGCCATCGTCGCCGATCACGCCCGCCGCTATGGCTGGAGCGTTAGGCAGCGCAATGCCGTGATCCAGTCCCTGCGGCTGCTCCAGATCCTGCGGCCTACTCCCACCGCGAAGGCCCGCGCCAGTGACGTCGTGGCGTTGCGCCGCTACGACGGCACCATCACATCCACCCTCGACGTCCTCGCGGAAGCGGGACTTTTGATCGAGGATGTCCCGACCCGGGTCGAGCGGTACTTCAACGCCAAGTTCATCGAGTCCGGAATGCTCCCGGACGCCATGCGCGAGCACCTCCAGTTGTGGCTTCAGATCATGCTCGGCGGATCCCGGCAAGCACCTCGCCAGTTGCCCCGCGAACCCGAGACCGTCGAGCTCCACATCCAAGGACTCGCGCCTGTCATACAGACGTGGGTCGAAGCCGGGCGCCAGTCGTTCGCCGAGATCAGCAAGGACGACATCCTGACCGCCCTCGGGGTCCTGCCCGCCGGCACAAGCCAACGCCACTTCGCGGAGAACGGCCTGAAGTCGATGTTCAAGGTCCTCAAGGGCCGCCGACTCGTCTTCACCAACCCCATGCGCGGCATCGACCTGACCCACGTGCCGACGAATCTTCCGATGCCGCTGGACCCCGCCCTGGTCCGGGCCGAGCTGGACTCGCCGAACCCGGCCGTCGCGCTCGCCGTGGCCCTGGTGGCCTTCCACGGCCTGACCGGCAAGCAGGTCCGCGAACTCCAGCTGACCGACATCGTCGACGGTCGGCTCCATCTCGACGGCCGCGACATCCCCCTCGCAGTCCCCGTGCGGACGCGGCTCAGTGCCTGGCTCGACCACCGCATCCGGACCTGGCCGGCCACGGCGAACCCGCACCTGCTCATCAATCGACGCACCGCGCCGCGGCTCGTCCCCAGCGGCCCGTCCTTTCCTTGGAAGGACAGCGCCGTACGCCCGCGGGCGCTGCGCGAGGACCGCATCCTTCACGAGATCCACGCCACCGGCGGCGACGTCCGCCGTATCTATGATCTCTTCGGACTCAGCGTCGAAGGCGCCACCCGCTACCTCAAAACCGTCGCGCATCCCGACCTGAGAGACGTGGACCAGCAAGACACCCCGCGATGACCACGTCCTCGGAAGCCACGCGGCACCGGTCGAGAGTCCTCGCAACATCCGCACACCACGGATAAGCAACCATGACGCGCACGATTCGGACACTGCACATCGGCTGGCTTCAGTCACGGGCCGAAGCGTGGCGGCTCGGCGTCCCCGCATCCGTCCCCCACCGCCCCAGATCGCGGGGGGACGCCGCACACCGCCCAGCGTTTGCGCAGGTCAACCAGCGTCCCCCCAAAAAGTCAACGAGATTGAGGGGGCTCGCGGCTCGGTGATGGAATCCGCAAGCCGATTCGCCTACGGACAGGGGCTACAGCACTTGCCCGTCGTCACCCGGAACGCGACTACTAGAGCCGGATCGTCGCCCGGAGCGTGGCACTACAAGGCCTACGTTGGTGCCTGGGCCGGAGCGATGCTCTCAGAGCATGGATCCCAGATCGGACCCCACGGTCGGGTACGCGGCCGTGGTCGACTTGAGTTGACGGGTCGTGAGCCCGAGCGTGATGGCTAGACCGAAGGTGTTGATGAGCTCCCCGTACTCGGGTCCCAGCAAATGGGCGCCCACGACCCGGTCCGTGGACCGGTCGATGAGAACCTTCGCGGCCGCGGTGGTCTCGCCGACGCGGTAGTTGGAGTACCAGCCGCTGGTGTCGCTATGACGGACGGCCAGGTCGATGCCCTGCTCGCGAGCCTCCGCTTCCAGCATGCCGACACGGGCGAGCTCGGGGATCGTGAACACCGCCGTAGGGATGCCGCTGTAGTTGGGGGCCGTCGTGGTGCCCTTGAGCATGTTGGAGGCGGCGACCTTGGCCTCGATAACCGCCACCGGCGTCAGCGGCTTCCCCGCTGTGTCCGCGGAGTCCCCGGCAGCCCACACGGCCGGGTTCGTGGTGCTCTGGAGGTGATCGGAGACGCTCAGGCCACGCTCGCCCCACTCCACGCCGGCGGCGTCGAGTCCCAGATCGCTCAGGTCCGCGACGCGACCCGCGCCGTGGACGACGAGGTCGGTCTCGATGGTCTCGCGGGCTCCGGCTCGGTTGAGAGTGACGAGGTAGCCGCGGCCGTTTGCCTCGACCGCCGCGATGTCGGTGGAGCGGCGCAGCTCGACGCCGATGTCGGTGCCGCGGGCGACCAGCAGCTCGACGAGGTCGGGGTCGAAGCCCTTCAGCGGTCGTTCGCCGTGGTCCACGAAGATCGGGGAGGCGCCGGCGCGGGCGGCGATGTGGGCGAACTCGAAGGAGATGAAGCCGCCTCCGACGAACAGGATCCGTGACGGGAGGTCGTCCAGGTCGAGAAAGCCGGTGCTGTCGATCAGGTGCTCGTGCCCCGGGAAGTCCAAGGGGCGGGGCGTGGCGCCGGTAGCGATCAGGAAGCGGTCGGAGTCGTGGCGGGTGCCGTCGACGTCGATCTGTCGCTCAGAGGTGAAGCGCGCCGGGCCGTGGAGCGTCTCGACGCCGTTGCGGCTCAGGCCGGCCTCCATGTTCTCCGGCACGGGGTCGGTGAAGCCGTGCTTGTGCTTCATCAGGTCGCCCCAGTTGATCGAGAGGCCGCCTGCGTCGATGCCCTTGCCCTCCATCAGGCGGGCGCTGTCGATGATCTCCGCGCCGCGGCGAAGGATCTTTTTCGGGTCGCATCCCCGCAACGCGCACGTGCCGCCGTAGGGCAGCGGGTCGGCGATCGCGACGCGCCAGCCCTGGCTGGCGCACTTGTTCGCAGACGCCACACCGGCCATCCCGGCGCCAAGGACGATCAGGTCATAGTTTTCGCTCATCGGCGATTCTCCTTCAACGTGTTGTTGGCGGTTTCGTTGACGTCTGACCCGGGACATCTCCAGCGCCGCACCCGCGTCACCCACCCGAGGACGACGAGCACGAGGCCGACCCCGATGAGGGCCCAGCTCTGGACGGACATGCCGGCCACCGCACCGAGCACCCCCAGCGACAGCAGCACCGGCAGTCCGCAACAGATGCCGGCTGCGCCGACGACGGCGGCCACTGGTCCGACAGCGCCCACCGGTCACGCATCGACGAGCGCCACGCGGAGCTGGTCGAGTGTCGGTGCGCCTTCGTGGCCACCGGGGACCGCGTATCTCCGACAGGCCAGCCCGACGCGTGCGCCGGGCCCGGCGAACACGTCGACGCCGTCGATTTGGATGCTGGGTGAGCCCAGAAACCCGACACGCTCAGCGTCCTCCAGGGTCTCAACCAGTCGGCGGGTCACCGTCACGTCGCCGCGCTCGGCCGCGATTAAAGCCAGGCGCTCGTCCGCGACCTTCCAATTCGGGCAGCCCTCGAAGTAGAGCAGCGTGATGTCCATGCCCCGACGCTAAACCTTGAACCGCGGTGCAAGGTCAAGCGGTAAAGTGAAATCATGCGCATCGGAGAAGTCGCTGAGGCCGTCGGGGTCCCGACCGCCACCATCCGCTTCTACGAGCGCAAGGGACTGCTGCCGCAACCGCATCGAGGCCCCAACGGCTACCGCGAGTACGACGACTCGACACTCACCACGCTCGCTTTCATCCGCAACGCTCAAGCCGCCGGCCTCACCCTGGTCGAGATCGCCACGATCCTCGACCTGCGCCTACAAGGCACCACTCCGTGCGGACACGTGCAGGACCTCCTCGCCGCCAAGTTGCTCGACGTGCAGCAACGGCAACGCGAGCTGGCCACCCTCGAAGCGGAGCTCGGCCACTTGATCAGCCTCAGCCGTCGGCTCGACCCGGTCGACTGCTCCGACGAGGCGATCTGCCACATCATCGCCCAGCCGCCGACCTCACGACCACGCACGGATGCCGTGGCCCAGAGGTAGGTTCACCGGCATGAGGCGCCGCATCATCATCCCGGTCACGCTCTACCTCGCTGCGGCGCTGGGAAGTCGGGCCGCCGAAGCGGCGGGCTTTCAACGGTGCCATTGCTCGGCGGCGTGCTGGTGCCGCCAGCCCTTGCTGAGCGCCTTCCGGTGGGTGCTGCCGATCGGCCACCGCTGATATAGGTCGGGGTTAGTCCTTCACGGACACCTCCGGAGGTGCTTGGAAGGGACCGACAGGTTCCATTCATCTGAAGGTCTGGCGTTGGCGCGCCGTGGCCTTCTGGCACCCCCGGAGGTGGGTCCCGTGGTTGTTCAAGCATCTCCCGTTATGTCGTCGACGGTCGTCGTCGCGGTCGATGTTGGCAAGACCGAGTTCGCGGTCTCGGTCACCGATGCCGCCCGGACCTCGCTGCTCAAGCCTCGGACCGGGTGTCCGATGACCGGCCCGTCGCTGGCGCGCGTCATCGCCGACATCGTCCAGGTGCTGCCTGCCGATGCGATGGTGAAGGTCGGCATCGAGGCGGCTGGGCACTACCACCGACCCTTGATGATGGCTGGCGCCTGGCCGGCTGATTGGGAGGTGCTGGAGCTCAACCCTGGCCATGTCACCGAGCAGCGTCGGGTGCTGGGCAAGCGCACCATCAAGACCGACGTGATCGATCTGCAAGCGATGACCGAACTGCTGCTGGCCGGTCGCGGGCAGCCGGTCCGGGATCGCTCGCTGCTGCTGGGCGAGTTGACCGCGTGGTCGGCGCACCGGATCGCTCGGGTGGCGTTGCGGACGGCGACGAAGAACCAGCTGCTCGGCCAGCTGGACCGGACCTTCCCGGGGCTGACTCTGGCGCTCCCGGACGTACTGGCGACCAAGGTCGGCCGGCTGGTCGCGGCCGAGTTCGCCGACCCAGCCCGGCTCGCAGCCCTGGGCAGCATCCGGTTCATCCGCTTCGGCGCCACCCGGGGTCTGCAGATCCGCAGGCCCGTGGCCGACAGGCTCGTCCAGGCCGCCCGGGAGGCACTGCCGACTGCAGACGCCGCGGTCGCCCGCGCGGTGCTGGCCGCTGATCTGGCCGTGCTGGCCGACCTGGACGCCCAGATCGACGCCGCCACCGACCACCTGGCCCGGCTGCTCCCGGCCAGCCCGTTCGCACCGCTGCTGACCGTCCCGGGCTGGGCGGCGGTCCGGGCCGGGAACTACGGCGGTGCACTGGGGGATCCGGCCCGGTTCGACAACCATCGACAGGTCTACCGCACCGCTGGCCTGAACCCGATCCAGTACGAGTCGGCCGGCAAGCGACGCGACACAGTCATTAGTCGCGAAGGCAGCGTCGAGCTGCGCCGCGCCCTGATCGACCTCGGCGTCGGGTTGTGGCTGAGCGACCCGGCCGCCAAGGCCCACAGCGCGCAACTGCGGGCTCGGGGCAAGCAGGGCCTGATCATCGCCTGCGCCATGGCAAACCGCGCGAACCGGATCGCCTTCGCCCTGGTCCGCGACCAGACCACCTACGACGCCCGCAGATGGACCCGGGAGGCCTGACCGGACCCCTTCACAACTCCGGTCAGCAGTGTCAGGCTCGAGGGCACGAAGGACCCGGACCAGACGCCGCCGCCGCTATGGCAGACACCGAAAGGCGTTATGCCGCTACTAGCTTGGCGCCCGGGTCCTTCGCCCTTTGCGGCAGCCCGAACGAAGCCAGAGGACCCGCCACCCCCGAGGTCGCATACGTCAGCGTGGGCGCCCCGGCACCCAACAGCCAGCACCGGCCGACCAACAAGAACCGTCCGCCAGCCCCGCACAGCGAGGCTGCTGACCCGTGCCCGGCCACGTACTTGACGCGACCTACAGCCAGCTAGTCCGGGCCACGGGACCAGAAAGCACGCAACCCTCAGCGCGCCCACTACTCACTGAACCTGAGGGACCGCGCCCGATCAAGGACTGGCGTGGACGCTCAGGTTCGTCGCTAGACCGTCAAAATTCGCGCGAACTTCTAAAGAGCGGCTTCGATGGCCTCGTTGGTCCACGTGAGCTGCTTCTCCAGGGGGTGCAGCACGGTCTGGACCTTGTAGGTCGACTCCCCCACCGACCACAGGGCGCGGCCCTTGTCCTGGCGGGCCCAGCCGGTGACGAGGTCCTGGGCGATGGGTCCCAGGCCGAGCATGGAGTCGAGCTCGCGGGCGACCTTGGGGTTCTGCCCGCCGAGGATCTTCACGTCGGCGAGGTCGAGGAGGTCCTTGGCGATGGTGGCGGCCTGGGAGCCGACGTCGCCGGCGGCGAGCAGGTCGGAGGGCTTGTGGGCGATCGCGAACTGGATGTCGCCGCCCCGGCCGGCCATCCCGCGGCTCAGCCGCAGGTCGGCGTCGAAGCTCTTGACCGCGTCCGGGCCCAGCCGCAGCTGGCGCCAGGACTCGTCGCGGACCACGATGCGCAGATCGCCGGCGTCGGCGGTCTCACGCATGCCGCGGCCCCAGGAGTTGAGCGCGAGGAGCGCGATGCCCACGGCCTCATCGCCGAGGTCGTCGAGCCGCGACAGGCTGAGCGACTGGATGGGGGCCGACCAGTCCACCTCGATGTTGGTGGGGGCGTCGAACAGCCCGGCGAGCGCGCCCTTGACGAGCTGGCCGAGTGCGTCGCGCAGCAACCGGGTCTCGTCGAGGAACTGCTGCCGGGTGGCGTAGCGGGAGCGCTCGACGAGGTCCTCGGTGGGGTTGTGCAGCAGGTGCCACAGCTCGGGGATGGTGGTCTCGCGCAGGGTGCTGCTGCCCTCGCTGTAGCCGGTGAGGTGCTCCAGTGCCGTGTGGACCACGTCGGCGTCGGTGGGGCCGAAGGGGACGTGGTTCGTGCCGATGCGCATCGAACCGACCAGGCCGCGGACCAGGGTCAGCCAGCGGCCGAAGATGATGGTGGCGCGCCGCTGCGCCTCCTCGGCCGAGAGGTTCACCCAGCCCTGGCCCAGCGGCCCCATCGCGAGCGGGTTGATCCGGGTCCGCATCCCGGGGCCGATCGCGAAGGGCTCGACGCCGAAGGCGCGGCACAGCCGCTCGTACTCGTCCTTGGGGTCGCCCAGGATCAGCACCTTGTAGCCGAACGGCATCATCCGCAGGCAGAACGCCTTGGTCGTCGCAGACTTGCCGAGACCGGGCTTGGCGAAGAAGAAGACGTTGGGGTTGGTCACCGGCACCGCGTCGTTGAGCACCCAGCCGAAGGGGTCGAAGTAGAACGAGCCTCCGGAGAGCTGGTCGATGCCCATCTGCGCGCCCGTGGGTGGCAGGGCGGGGGCGGAGATGAAGGGCCAGAAAACCGGGGCCTGGTCGCTGGTCATCCGGTACGCCAGCGCGGGGGCCTTGGCGGCCGCCCAGCCTCGCCCGGCACGGGCGGCGCCGCGGCGCGGCGTGTGGCGGAACAGCCGGGCCTCTTTGGCCTCCGGTGCCGGCGTCGGGACGGTGGGCAGGTCGTGGCCGAAGTCGGAGAGCAGCGCGGCCATGTCGCGGCCGGCCCGTCGACGCATTCCCCGCGCGCTCTTGGTGCTGCTCATCAGGCGTCTCCCGCCCGGGTGAGGCTGATGCCGAGCGGCACCGTGGAGGCGGCGAACCCGACGTCCTGGGCGAGGTCCAGACGGAGCGGGGCGAACCCGGCGCGGCGGATCGAGGCGTCGAGCCGGCGGCCGAACTCGCTGATCCGCGAGGTCTTGGGCACCGTCACGGTGCACACCGCGTAGGGCCGGGTGAGTGCGTTGCCGCGCGCCAGCTTCATGTCCAGGCCCCGGGCCTTGCTGGCGTCGTCGCGCTGCTTGGCGCGGGTCTTGCGGCCCAGTCGTTCGTTCATGCCCTCGGCGATGTCGGCGGCCCACTCGGCGTTCCCGCTCTGCCGGTCGGCCTTGGACTGCGACACGATCGGGTAAGCGACCACGAAGCTGCGCCGCTCGCCGGCCTCGCTGGGGGTCAGGATGGGCGCCAAGGCGCCCATCACCGCGCCGCGGGTGGGGAGCTTGATGGTGGAGCTGATCGAGTTCCACGCGTCGTGGCTGTAGTGGCGCACGGTGGCGTCGGCACCCGAGGGGCCCGCCATCGCCCAAGGGACGTCCGCGGCCACGCCGGCGTCCTTCTCGCGCATCGAGAGCGCCTCGACGATGCCGGCACGGTCGCCGGGCGCGAACCCGGTGCGGCACGCCAGCGCCAGCTCCGGCGAGGTCAGCCACCGCACCGAGGTCATCCCGAGCGGACCGCGCAGCTGCGCCTCGACCTCGCCGAGTAGCAGGTACAGCTCGCGGCACCTGCCCTCGAGTCCCCCGCCGGACTCCTTGGCCGAGCGGGCGATCCGACCTTCCGGCACGACCAGGGTCACGAACACCTCGGTGCGCACCGACGCCTGGGTCAGACCACGGGCCAGGTCGGCGTTGACCTGTTCGGCGAGCTCGGGGGCGCCGGGCCGGCGGTGCTTGCTTACCCACAGCTCCCGCTCGGCGCCGTCTTCGGGCACCGTGCGGACCACGAAGAGGATCTCGTCGATCTTTTCGGTGCGGCCCGCGACGTCAATCAGGCCGGCGAGCGCCTCGCCGTAGCGGGTGCGCTCGTCGGCGTCTTGCATGCCGATTCCGGGGTGCACCAACGCCGCGGTGACCGACCAGGTGCGGGTGGAGTGGTCCTGGATCACGGCCACCCGCTGGAGCTGCGAGCCGTGGGGCGGGCCGTCGTGGATCTGGATGCCCTGCAGCACCCCGGGCAGGTCGGGGGTCTCGAGGTCCTCGGCGCGTCCCCGGGTGGCCTTCGCTCGGAACGAGGTCCAGCCGAGCAGCCCGCCGAAGGCGTAGGCGATCGAGGCGATCATCCAGCCCGTGGCCGAGCGGCCCCGGACCGGGACGACGGTCACCGCGAGCACCATCAGCCAGATGCCGGCGAACAACAGGGCGGAGAACCACGCGCCCCGGCTGATGGCCCAGAAGGCCGGGAGGCTGGCCAGCGCCAGCAGCAGCAGCTGGCCACCGGAGAGCCCGAAGAACCAGCCGATGCGGTCTCGCTGGTAGTCGGCGTACGTCGTCATGGTCGGTGGTTTCCTTCCTGGCTGGTCGACCCGAGCGGGCCGGCAGATGACTTGGGAGTGCTGAGGCTGAGTTGGGGCCTGCGGGTCGGTGACATGGCTGGCCTAGGCGACGGGTGGGACGGCCGCGGCGCCACCCGCTGCTCCACCTGCTCCGCCGGCACCTCCCGCTCCCCCGGCACCTCCCGCTCCACCGGCACCGCCGGCACCTCCAGGCGGCTTGGCAGCCCCACCACCGCCGCCACCACCGCCGCCGGCACCGCCTCCGCCGCTGGGCGCGCCCACGGGGAGGTTCGCCGGGGTGACCGACGGCGTCGGCGGCGTCG
>SXGU01147577.1_pt1 | contig 20593 bp, 15 predicted proteins | sample 3174531 | NCBI WGS metagenome assembly SXGU01 (sample SAMN11356863, study PRJNA531348) | freshwater metagenome | isolation source: freshwater sample F1-140 | place: China: Fuxian Lake, Yuxi | collected 2017-12-25 | reverse complement strand
CGTAAGTTTGGATTTTCATAATAAGGGGTGATTGAAAATCGCCCCCAACAAACAAGGAAATAACAGCTTATAATTATGTCTGATATAATCGCGAAGCGATCAGACTTAATTATAAGCTGTTATTTGATCTTCACTTGATAAAAAGTAACTGTCAACTAATCGAATATTAATGTTGATAATTATTTGATATTATATTGTCATAATAAATATGAAATACATTAATCACAAACAAATTCTACCGATTTCAAAATTCATTTTATATATTTTAATTTTAATAAACAGCGCTGTTGTACTTGGAAAACAAAACTCCTCAGTTGAAATGATAAAAAAACTCATCAACAATAAAGATTTTATCGGTGCTCGAATTATGATTAAAAAGCAATTCAACGAAGAGTTTGATTTTGGTATTTGGCGTGAAATCAGAAGCTTAATATATAGAGAGCCAAGAATTGGTTATGATTTAATATTTGCTTTTGATAATCATCCAAGTAAAAATTCATTTTTAGATAAAAGCGAAAATGAAATTAATACTTTAGCTAATCAAGCAGATCAGTATATGATTGAAAAAAATTATAACAGTGCAATTGATAAATATTTTTTGGCAGCTCAAAAAGTTAAGTCTTTTTATAAAAATAATATTCCTGCTGAAAATGAACAGTTTTACTTTTATATTCTTCACCAACTTGCTAGAGCATATTATTCGGTAAAAAACTTTAAAAGTGCTCTTACTATTTATTCAAATTTACCTAAAAATTATTACCAAGCCCGACAAGTTCAATTTGAAAAAATGTGGACAGCTTTTAATATTAATCGAATAGATCAGGCAATTGGATCAATAATTTCACAACGATCTCAATATTTTTCACATTATTTAGAACCAGAAGCTTATATTGTTCAACTCTATGTGTTTAGAAAACTCTGCCGATATTCTGAAAGTACTGCAACTCTTAAAGAGATTAAATTTATAGAAAATTTAATCTCAAAAAATAAATTCTCATTAAAAGAATGGGTTAAAATGGATTTAGAAAATTTATCTATTTTTGCCCTTCTAACAGAATCAAATTCGAGCGATACAGGGCTCATATCAGAATCGTTGAGGAAATCTGAAATTACATTGATAAAAAATACTTTAAATACAAAATTTACAAATGATACAGAAAGATTGAAAAAAGGCTATTCGAAAATACTTAACTTCTCCATTTTAAGCAAAAGTGTTACGGCCAAAACTTTGGGGAAAATAAATAACTTACCAAACCCAAAAGTACTCTATGCAACTGGTTTTGAATATTGGCCAAAAGAAGATTCAGAAGACTGGTTAGATGAATTTGGAACTTATTATTATATCGGAGAAAGCAATTGCAAATCAAAACAATAATTTCATTATTTTTATTTAACTTTACTATAAATTTATATGCTTCCACTTATGAATTAAAAGGACTAGGTGAAGGACAATCCCAAATAAAAGATCAGAATATTATAAATGATCAACCTCAGAACGTTAGCATATCAACAGATGAAGCTTTCAGTAGTTCAAACTCTGAAGTTAACTCCTATTTAGAAAATATTAAAGCACTCGACGGACTTCTGGAAATGGATCTACCTGCTCAAAAAAAGAATTCTGTTTTAATGCAAAAAGCAATTTTTCATTATAAATTAGCAATTGCTATTAAAGATAAGAATTCTAAAAATTATGAACAAAATTTAAAGACAGGTTTTAATTGTATTAAAAATTTCTTAGCTCAAGATAATATTGAACAAAAAAAAATTTCAATAGCATATTATTTAATGTCACTTTATCAGTCTGAATTTAAATTTAAAGATCACCAAATTGAATCTTTAGAAAAATCAATAAAATCCGATCCAAATTCAGCCCAAGTTAAAAATATTAGTATCACTCTTGGAGAACTATATTTCGATCAAAAAAATTTTGAAAAAGCGATCTTTAATTACAATCGAAAATTTTCTTCTCTTGACGATAATCAAAAATCAGTTGCAAACTATAAAATTGCCTGGGCTTATTCTTTATTAAATAAAAATGAATTGGCAATTCAAAAATTTTTAGAAATTATAGGTAACCCTAAACTGATTGCATTCAAATTAGAATCACTCAGAGATTTAGCTTATGTGACAACTAAATTTATGAACGAAGCTCAACTATTGTCATTTGCAAATAAAAAATTAGTGGCTAATCAAGATAAGACTAATTTTTTATTTAATGCTTTAAGATATTTATATTATCGAAAAGAAAGAACCTTTAAAAAATCAATTTATAATGAATTACTTTCAAAAAATATCTCACCCGAACTACGAATAAATTTATTTGCAATTTATTTAGATTCTGAAAAAAGAGATAGCCCTTCTGAAAATTATAAAAAAGCAATTCTAAGTGTATTTGAAAATTTAGATGAAAATGGAATCTATATAGAAAGCAAAAATTTTAAAACTTACTCAAGGGATCTAGAACTAGCACATGAGTTTTTTACTAAACAATATATTGACCTGTATAACAGTAAAATTCAAAATAAAGATCAGCTAACTAGAAATTCAATAATTGAAAATCTTCTTTTCCATATTAAGTTCCATATTAAAACGTTTACTGATTCGCAGTTTATTTCTTCACTTTTCAATTTAGGAATTACAGTAGAATCAGAACGAAAAAATACTGCATTTGAAGAATGGTTTGAACTTATGAAAAATAATTCAAAACTTTCGAAAGATGATATCGATATTTTTACAACAAAAATAAAATATCATAAAATTCTTATACTAGATCAAAAAGCAAAAACTGATCAAAATACAACACCATATTTAATAACAGCGATAGAAGAATTCTTACTAAATTCAAAAAAAAGTAATTTAGACGTTCCCCTTAGGGAGAAATTATTTGTATTATATTATAATAATGGTGACCTAAATAAAGCAAAGGAACTTGCAGCTATACTTTATAAAGAAAACCCTACAGAAAAGAATTTATTAAATTTTTATACTATTCTATTTAAGCTTGAAGATTATAACTCAATTACTGAAAATGAACACGTTAATAAATCAATTAACTCTCCTGAAATAAAAGAGATTTTAAAAGAATCTTATTTAAAGAAAGCTCTTAATTCGAATAATCAGAAAACTGGTTTTGATTTTGATCAATTTGAGAAAAATATAACTACATTTATTAAATTATCAAAGGATAAAGATAAAATATTAACTGCTTATTTAGATTATTTATCTAAATCAAATAAATACAAAAATACCGAATATACAATATTAAATATTTGGAACAAAATACCACAAGATTTAAAATCTTCAACACCACTTCAAAATTATAAAAATACCCAAATTATAGAGTTGATTAAATTTAACAAACCAAATTTAGCAAAAAAATATTTGCCATTAGCCCAAAATGAAAGTGAGAAGTTAAATACAATTATAATTAATTCTATGGAGGGGTTATACTTTCCATGGTCAGATACAGCAAGTTGGCAATCTTTATCTTCTAAAAATAAACTTTACATAATAAAAGTTTATGCGATCTCACAACCAGAACGTGTTAATAAATACTTACTTAGCAAATCAAATCTTACTGCTGAAGAAGAAAATATTCTTTATTTTACTTATCAGGTAATTCAAAATATTTCAGAACCTAAATTATCTAACGATGAGATAAGTCATTTTACTTTTTTAAAGAATACCAAAAAATATTCAAACGAAGCTTTGCAAAAAAAACTAGTTTCTTTCAATTTTGAAATAAAAAATGATAATAAATATGATAGTATTTTAAAAATCAATGTAGATGAGTTTTTAAAATTGGAATCTTTAATACAAAAAAATATTTCAAAATATAAATTAGAAGATCGAAAAGTAATATTTGATCAAACTGCTGAAATTTCAAAAAAATTATCTGATCAAATTTTAAAATCACCGATACCTAATGATTTAGCCCCCTCAGATAAAGAAAATTATGTAAAACAATTAAATGATATAGCTTCAGACTATTTAACTAAGCAAACAAATTATAACAACCTTGCTATTAAAGTTGAACAACAAATAACAATCTTAAATAAAGAAGCACTTACTAACAGTTTTCCTAAATTAACAAATACAATGCTTTTTGAAAAATATCCAAATTTTACAGTTATTGAAAAGTTAAGAACTGAGATCGAAACATCTGCAGTTCTTTTAATATTAGATTTATTGAAAGCAAATTCACAAATTTCTATAGAGGAATATTGGGCGTTAAGATCATATATAATTTATAATAAACACTCTGATAATTATATTGTTAGAAACTTAATTCGAGATGAACTCAAATTAAATCAACAAAATTTACTATTATCTAAATGGCTAAAATAACTGCTCATGATTAAGTCTGATCGGCTGGCGCGATTTTATCATACATAATCATGCGCAGTTATTTTCTTGTTTGTTGGGGGCGATTTTCAATCACCCCGTATAACTGCTCATGATTAAGTCTGATCGGCTGGCGCGATTTTATCAGACATAATCATGCGCAGTTATTTTCTTGTTTGTTGGGGGCGATTTTCAATCACCCCGTATTTTCATAATAATTTCATAATAATATTTGTTTTAAGAACTCGCAGAGGTATATTTTCTTAGTGCGAAATTCCAAAATCGTGTTGTTAAATAAAAAAAGATTAAAGGCACAAAAATACATCCTGCAAACCACCACCAAGAATCCTCAAATAATAACCATTTCACGGGAACACTTACTAAAAAGGCAACTGGAACAATGGACTTAATTATATATCTTAAAATAGAAGGATACATATCATCTGGACGCATACCAACTCTCATAAATTGAAACCATAAATAAACTATAAAATCTGCTTTTACAAAAATTACACTTAACGTACTACATAACATTCTCAGAGAGTATAAAATCAAAACAGATCCTAGAATTAAAATGGGAAATAAAAACAATCTTAAAGCTGATAACTCTCCTGTAAATTGACTGAGCAAGTAAATAAACCATCCTAGCACAAGAAAAAAATTAATACTAAATAAAGGATTCATTCGATAAAGACTAACTACCATTTGCGAAGGAATCGGTTTTATAAGCATAAAATCTAAATGCCCAGTTCTCACCCACTCCGATAGTTGCGAAAGATTATCTGAGAATAAGACACTTTCAATTGTAGTTGATAAAAAAAACATAGCCATGAAAATTCTCATGCTATCTATTGTCCAATCACCAATTTTAGGTTGATACCTAAAAAGCACTTCAAAAATTACTATTTGTGTAAAGAACCACAGTATATCATTAACTAATTGCAAAAGTAAATTTGATCTAAATTCTAAATCTGCAATAAAACTTATTTTAAAAGTTTGAACTAAAAAATTTAGTTTATGAGTAATTTGCTTCATGTTAGGCTCCGGTTCCACTGTAACGTTGTACACCCGCTCGCCAAATTAAAATCGCAACTCCCATTACAGCTATCATACCGATAGTAATACTTAAAAATGTTGAGAAAAATAAGTCATTAGAAACACGACCTGTTAGATACCCTACAGGAATATAACAACCAGCTGCAAAGGGAAGGTGAATTAAAATATTTTTTACATTTTCAGGAAATAAATCTAAGGGAAACATTTCACCAGAAAGTAAAAATAATATCAAATTTTTAGAATATGTTAGTGCATTTACCTTAGTAAACAAGAATCCAAGTGAGGAAACCAAAAAACTCATGCTGTATATAAAAAATAAATTATAAACTAACATAATTAAGACGAAAGGCAGGCGCTCATGTTGAATTGAAAAATCCCACCAAAAACCTATACAAAGTGGAATTAAAAAAGAAACTCCAGCAGTTAAAAACTTATAACCTAAAAACTGGCCGCAATAAAATTCATAAAAAGTAAAAGGGCGAGTTAAAATTGAATTGATTGCTCCACTTTCAATTTCTCTGATCATTCGAAATTCGTACATCCAATTTGAACTGATTCGTGAAAAAAAAGTCGCCCATAATAAATAACCAAGATAAGACTTCAATCCGTAACCCGCAAAACTGTCTTTACCCATGAGAGTAAACAATGAAGTCCAAAACATTATATCTATTGAAGTCGATATTATCGGCTGCACACATGCATCTAATATAAAATTAAACCGATATTCTAAATTAGAAAGCATAGCAAGCTTTGCCGTTTGAACAAAAACTCTTATTACTCTTTTAATGGCTTTGCATAAATTCGCGAACAACATCTTCAAAATCCGTTTCTTCAATTTTTAACTCATGCACAGGAGAAAAATCTAAAATTTGTTTTAAAACTGAACTGACTTCTTCAACCTTCACTTCCAATTGGAAAACACTTTGATGGGCAATAATTTTTTTATCTCCCTTTAAAAAATAATCTTGCTGAGGTGGATTTTGCAGAATTCCTGAGATTTTCTGATTTAATTTTGCCTTCTTCATAAAAGTATCTACAGTTCCATCATAAACCATTTGACCATGACTGACGACTAATAATCTTTCTGCTAATTGCGCAATATCATCCATATAGTGACTTGTTAAAATAACAGTTGGTCTTTCTTTCTCAACATAAATTTTTAAAAAATCTCGAATTGCAGATTGAGCCACAACATCTAACCCTATTGTTGGTTCATCTAAAAATATAATTTTGGGGGAATGCAGTAGAGAACCAATAATCTCCATTTTCATTCGCTCCCCTAAAGATAATTTTCGAAGAGGGACAGTTAATAAATCACGGCAGTTTAATTTATCTGCTAAATCATAAATTCGCCCTTGTGCTAGGTTCTTTTCAACTTCATAAATTGTAGCAAGAAGTGAGTAACTATCCATTGCTGGAATATCCCACCACAATTGGTTTTTTTGCCCAAGCAAGATGCTCATCTGTCGGAGATATTGGTATTGGCGCATAGATGGATTAAAACCTAAAACACTAATTTCACCAGACGAGGGATGTATAAGGCCACTTAGTAATTTTAACAATGTAGTTTTACCAGCTCCATTGGATCCAACAAGGCCAACAATTTGCCCCTTAGCAATATTAATTGATAATTTATTTAAGGCGATTTTTTCTTTATACTCACGTGACCAAATTGCCTTAATAGAATTCACTAATCCCTCAGGCTTTTTTGTTGTTTGAAAAACACGACTCAATTGATTAGTGCTAATTGCATAATCATTTTTTAGAGCGGACATTAACTCTCCTTTTCTTATATTTACAAGCTATATTGACCGATACTGAATCAATTAATTGAGAAGTAAATTAATTTCTAATTATTTACAGCCTGCATTGAAAAAAACAAATTTATTATATATGAATATACGACAACACCTCCGTCAGAAAATAGAATATCAGTAATTCACTTGTTTTTGGGGGCGATTTTTCTCTTTACAGATACTAATTTTTTAAGTGATATTATTATCTCATTTAATAAAAAGGGAATTAATTGCTTTTATTATGTCTGATATAATCACATTAGTCGATCAGACTTTCTCATAAGCAAAAATAAAGGAGTTACTATGTATAAAATCTATGGTTCACCAGGTACAAGTGCAGGTCGATGTTATTGGATGTTAGAAGAACTTGGAGTGCCCTATGAACGAGTTCCACTAAGTATGTCACAACGTGAGCACAAATCTCCAGAGTATTTAAAAATTAATCCAAATGGAAAGGTCCCTACATTAACAGATGGTGAAATTGTAATTTGGGAAAGTATGGCTATTAATTCTTATTTAGCCGCAAAACATAATCCAGACATGCTTGGTAAAAATCCACAAGAAATAGGGCAAATTCAACAATGGAGTTATTGGTCCATATTAGAAGTTCAAAAACATGCAATTGAATGGTTTATTCAAGTAAAATTTGTTCCTGATGAACGACGAGATTTAGCTGTTATAGAAAAAGCTCAAAAAAATTTAATTCCTCTTTTTAATATTTTAAATAATAAATTAGAAAATCAAAAATTTTTAGTTGGAAATCGATTTACTTTGGCAGATTTAAATGTTTCGTCGACTGTTAATGTTGCTCAAATGATGGGTTGGAATTTTAAAGATACTCCACATTTAGAAACTTGGTTTAAAGCATGTCATGATCGACCAGCATGGCATAAAGTATGCTCACTTCCTCAATTATAATTAAAAATTTGATATAAATAAAGTTTGAAAGTCTAAAAATGCAAGTTCGAATCTCAAAAATTATGTCTGAAAGAAACATTTGTTCACGTCGAGAAGCAGATGAATGGATTGCTAAGGGTTGGGTAAAAGTTGATGGTCAAATTGTTCGCGAACTTGGCTCCAAAGCAAATTTTGACTGTATTATTGAAATTTCGAACTTAGCAAAAAAAGAACAATCTGATTTAATTACCATCATTTTAAACAAACCTATTGGGTATGTGTCTTCGCAACCAGAACCAGGCTATACGCCAGCTATTAAACTTATTATTTCTGAAAACCAGTGGCTCGGAAAAAACGAAAAGAAAACTAAAAATTTACAGGCTCAATATTTTAAAGGATTAGCAGTATCAGGTCGACTGGATATTGATTCACAAGGCTTATTGCTTTTTACTCAAGATGGCCGACTGGCTAAAAAAATAATTCAAAAAGATTCTGATATTGAAAAAGAATATCTAGTCCGATACCAAGGAGTTCTAACCGAAGAAAAATTAAAACTTTTAAAATTTGGTTTAAGCTTAGATGATAAACCCTTAAAAAGAGCATTTGTTGAAGTCTTAAATAAAGATCAATTAAAGATAATTTTAAAAGAAGGTCGAAAAAGACAGATTAGAAGAATGCTAGACGCCGTTGAATTAAAAGTTATTGGTTTAAAAAGAGTACGTATTGGTAAGCTAATGCTTGGATCATTACCTGAGGGGCAATGGCGATTTCTCGATCCGTCAGAAAAAATAATTTGACGATTCAACTTCTCTAACTATAACTTAGAATTTATGGGAAAAGGTTGGAAAAACACAATTAAAGTCGCTAACGCTGCTAAAAAAGGAGCGTTGTTCACAAAACTCATTCGCGAGATTCAGGTCGCATCGAAACTTGGTGGCCCAGATCCCTCTGGGAATGCTCGATTACGTATGGCTGTTGATGCCGCAAAAGATGTGAGCTGCCCAAATGATACAATTGAAAGAGCAATTAAAAAGGGAGCTGGTCTTCTTGAAGATACTCAACAAATTGAAGAAGTAACTTATGAAGGTTATGGTCCACATGGTGTTGGTGTTATCGTTGAAGTTCAAACAGATAATAGAAACAGAACTGTACCTGAATTAAGATCTTCTTTTAAAAACCATGGTGGCGCCATGGGAGAAAACGGCAGCGTAATGTGGATGTTTTCAAGAGTAGGTTTAATTGAAGGTAAAAAACAAGGTTCTTTTGATCCTGAAGAAGAAGCTATAGAAACCGGAGCCGATGAAGTTTTTAATAATGAAGATGGCACTTATATGTTTTTCACATCTATTGATCATTTAGAAAGTGTTCGTAAATCTTTAGTTTCTAGAGGCTGGACAATTTCAAAAGCTGAACCATCATACAAAGCCAATCAAACACAAGATTTAACACCAGAGCAACTTAAAGAAGTGGAAGATTTATTGTTTGAGTTAGATGAACACGATGATACCCATCGCGTTCATGCCACTTTACCTATGGATTAGTAATAAACATTACTAATCCAAGAATTATAAAAGATAAATTATTTTAATGGTATTCCCAGCATTGCCTTTTGATTTACTTCTTTAATGCCGTAAATATCTTCTTGAGTTGGACCTCCATTGATCATGACCACTGTTGGTTTTATTTCATTAGTATTTAATATTTGATATCCCAATTCTTCTTTAGGATCTGTAAAATCAGTTTTAGCAAGCCATTTTAAAAAAGCACCATCTGTGCTCCAGCTATTTCCAAATCCTCCTAATAAAATTGGCAATTTCCCCGCATCCTGTTCTCTTTTAATTATACTTTTAATCCGTTCTATTTTTCCTTCTGCAAAATTAATAATGGGATCAATTTTATTTCCGCTTGAATCAACCCTTGGATCTATACCAAAAATATTATCTTTATGAATAAATGGAAATAGTACATTCGCCTCTTTCGCATAAATTAATGGACTTGCTGAAATTATATAAATTTTTATTCCTGCCTTATCTAATGCTTTCATAATTTTCACAGAAGATGTAAAAAGGTACTTATTTAATGTTGAAGCAAAGTAATCACGTATATATGTTTGATAATCAGTAGATGAAACTGATAATTTATTTGTTACAACATCGGCAGTATAATTATAAGCAGCTCCATGATCTCTAGTATCAGTTAAGATTTTTTCATATGTATTAATATGTTTTTTATATCCAGATTCGCCTTTATAATTTTCTAGCATATTTTGAGTAATAGCTTGTTCAGCTAAACCTTTATACAAACTCGCAGCCGTCGCATCACCTTCTGTCATGTCTCCATACATAATTGTTCCATCGAAATCCATAAAAACAGCAAACTCTACTATTGATAAATTAAAATCACTGCCACCATTTTTTTTTAATATACTCAGATATTTTTCTTTTTTTGCTAAAATCTCTGTAATAATTGAATCCGTTTGACTATCAGGTTTACTTCGTAATGCTACAGGATTAGATCCTGCAAAACTTAAATTTGATAAATTAAAAACCACACTTAATCCTAATATTATATTTATTGTCTTCTTCTTCATTAAAATCTCCTCATTAATTTTTTAAAGTCGCAATTCAAAATTATAATGCAATGACGGTGCTAAAACTTAAAAAAAATCTTTAAAACAACACATGAACTTTTTTGGTTATAACGTATTAATATTATTTAATATAATATGTTTCTTTTTTAATTATTGTTGATTAAAATTATATTTTTTAGATACGATTCTTAATTCATATGAAAAGGTAATATACAAAGTAACAATTTATTTCCGAAATTTAAATTTCTTATTATTATTTATGTTGTTATTTATTAGAAAAAATTGGAGAACCAGAATTATTATTATTACTGCATTTTTGAGAATAAAGTTTACTCAATAAACTTTTTTTTCGATCTAATTCATCTTTATTTAATTCTTGTTTTTGATTTTTTATTTGTACCATGAGTTTATAAAAATCATCACAATTATAATTTTGCTTTTTACTTATATTGTTAAAATCAAATAAATTAGGTAATCGAAAAAGTTTTGTCTCTTGAGCATTTACATTTATTAGTAAAACCAATGTTAAAAATAAAATTATTATTAAATGTTTCATTTTATACTCCATCATTTTTTAATAATTTAAATAAGCAAATAGAATGCCTAAATAATTAAAGCATCAACTCGAAATCAATGAATTGATAATTTTTATTCTAATGCCATAACTAGTTAGAATTGCTAATAAATATTCACCTCTAAATTAAAATTAGAAACAACAAAATTAGAATCAAATGTACAACAAATTGACAATCATACAACTATCTATCAGTGAATTTATTTTAATACTTTTTTGCATATGAAAATACAAACGTAAGTTTGAGTTTTCATAATACGGGGTGATTGAAAATCGACCCAAACAAAAAAGAAAATAACGGCGCATGATTATGTCTGATATAATCGCGAAGCGATCAGACTTAATCATTAGCAGTTATTATGAAAATACAAACTTTAGTTTGGATTTTCATAATAAGGGGTGATTAAAAATCGCCCCAAACAAACAGGAAAATAACTGCTTATGATTATGTCTGATATAATCAGCGCAAGCTGATCAGACTTAATCATGAGCAGTTATTCTGAGTCTTGAATTCAGAATATTTTAGAGGATTTTTTACCCTTCAAATACGTTCATTTATTACACTTAACAATTTCAAGCAAGAAATGTCACTTTGTCAAAAAGACTACAGGTGAAAAATCATTAATTCTGTATTAGTTTACTACTTCTATAATTAGAAATTAGGTATCATATTATGATTTTTCTCAATCTAAAATTAAGAAAGACTTTATCTAAATTAATAATAATATTTTTTTTTTCAACACTGAATCTATATAACTTTCATGTTTTTGCTCAAAATAGTGAACATTTAAGTTCACCCTCAGAAGATAATTTTAATGCAACAGAAAAAGTGAAAAAAGATGTTAGTAGAAATATCGTAAAATCATATTTAACAACTCCTCTTCGTCTAGAAAGTCGACAAATAGTTTATGATGGTTCACATGCTATATTGATGACTAAAGTTTATTATTATAGCGCAAAATCAGGAATAATTAATGCTATAAAGAAAAAAATATTACCTTTTGCTTATTATGGGACTAATAAAGTAGCGTCACTGATTTATGCAAAATCTTATAAAGATATTTCATTGGCAGAAAATCTTTTACATGAACCTATTTCGTTTGAAGAATTATCGCGCAAAAATATTTTTGGTCCAGATGGAATAAATGCTCTTCATTTTTTAGATATAAATGAGCAAGTTACATTTACTTTAAATGGAAGTTTAAAAAAAGGATTAAATCTTTCATCTAAAACAGCATCAATGGGAGTTGGAACAAATGAGTTGATCGAGTTTAGATTTGTAATACTAAAAACAGGCATAAATTCGGCAATTGTTTGGGTCACAAACAATTTTGAAAATTCAAATGAATCTTTTGCCGGCTTAGGGTTGTTTTCCCAGAATATCGACGCACAAAGTTTAGAAAATTCAAAATTTAATTTTATGGAATGGGCAAATATTTTTACATTTAAAAAATTGCAAAAAGATGTTCAAAGTCAAACTATCAAATTTGAGATGAATCTAGATGATGAAGCAAAAAGATTTTATGATGAAATTATAGTTAAAATTAACCCAAACAAAAACAAAGAAGACATAAGTTCTGATTCATTTATTATCACTAATGAAGAAGTTAAAAATGTAATTGAAACTATTGAAGCTCAAGAAGATTTACGCTTACTGCAAAAGGATGAAGTCGCTGGTAAAGAACAAAGCCATACTCTTAATCACGGTTGGCACCTCAAACAAATGAATAAGGAACTCTTAAGTCAAAAACGAATTACAATTATTCCCCGCTCTAATGATAATGAGTCTTGGGAACAAGAACGTACCTACGTTGTCGATCGATTTGCATTTTTTCAGAGAAGAAAAGGAATAAAAGCTGCAACAACAGAACATGAGAGTTCTTCTTTAATATACCGAGAAACTACAGAAGATCCTGAAAATAAAAATTTAGATTTTCAATTATATGCTGTAGATTTTAAACGTAAAATTTTTGGTATAAACGTATATAATGCTCTTTCTTTACAACGTCATCTTGAGGATATTCTACCCAAATCTAGTATTGATAATTTATTTGATCCAAATATTTGGACGATTTCTAATATAAATGAAATTAAAAATATTGAAATTGGATTCAAACTATTTTTAAGTCCGGAATTTTTGCTGTATGTTCAAAAGCAGTCAGATAAATTTAGTAATTCTAAGAAATTTAGAAGTTTAACAAATAAGAGTGAATCAATTGAAGAGATACGCGCTGAAGAAGAATTTTTAAAATTTAAACTACAATCATACTATGAACAAATTCAAACCAATGTAGAAAAAAATATTCTCCAGAAAGGCCTCGAATCAACAATTCATTTTCTAAGTGGAAATTTAAATGTCGATACAAACTTTTCTAATTTAGAAACATCAATTGATCTCATTGCTAAAAAGCTCAGTGTATTTTTAAACCCTGAATCAAATGCAGAAGAACGTGCCCAAACTGTAAAAGATTTGAGTTCAATTAAAATATTTAAAATATTTGGAACAGGGTTTTTATTGTCTTTAATTCCTGATCATAAATTTAGCAAAATGGCCACCGCCGAAATAACATTAAAATATACGAAAAACGAAAAAGATAGCAACAGTAATGCTATTTCACGCAAAGTCACTTTTGGTAAAATACTATCTCATACACAACAGAAATTACTACGCTCAATAGAAAGATCAACATCGATTCAAGAATTATCCACAATTAATCCTGATTTAAAACGGGACTTCTCAAATGCTAATAAAACTGTAACAACAAAATTTGGAATTTGCTCTAAGTTATTTTTTTAAAAATTTCAAAAGTTGGTAGTTAAAAATTGGGTTACCAAAAAGTTTTGCATTTCTTGATAAAATTGGAACTTCTATCTCTTCAGATGTAAGTGCTCCATGAAATCCCTTATATTCATCCGAAAAAGCGTATCCATCATCTGCTATCATCAAAATATCTGAATGATTTGGCGATTTAAAATAATTTGAGATTTGCCGAAAAAAATATGGATAATTTTTATATTTATAAACACTTTCTGTATCTAAGGGACAGTACCACAATTTCATAACGTCTAAATTTTCTTTTGCTATAGAATCTGGGCCATTAAAATTGTTCCAATTAAAAATTTGTACGGCTATTTGAAATAAATCATCTCCACAATTTACGCCTCCAGTTGAATAACCTTGTGCATCTCTATAATCCACAGTGACTAAGTTTTGTTTATTTAAAATCCATATTTTATTGAGACGTCGAAAAGCAACAATTCCAATGGGCTTTTGATTTATAAACGAAGAAGCTACATTGAATAATTCATTTAAGTCAGCACCTTTTTTAAAATTAATGGAAGCAAGTCTTCCCTCTTCAATGACCACAAAATCATTTTGAACGAGATGAGGTGGTTTAGTTAAATCTGAAGCAAAATTTTTATCAAAATCTACACGATTAAATTTAGAATTTGATTTATCATGCACTAATATTTCAAATAACTTTTTCTCAATTTTTTCATCAAAATCATGAATTCTATTTTTTGGTTTAATAAAACCATGATCTGAAGTTAATAGAGCAGTAAAATAAAGTCCTTGCTTTATTTCTTTTTGAATCAATTGTTGATAAATATTTTTAAGTAATTGATCAAGTCTAGTTAATTGCTTCAATGCTTTTTTAGAATAGGGGCCATATTCGTGGGACATAAAATCATAACTCACTAAATGCACAAAAATAAAATCAGGTATTTTATCTCTATTTTTTTCATTTAACAAAGTCTCTAAAGATTTAAGAGTCAGTTCATCGACATTAAATGCATTATTTGTTATATAGTTTAGACTTGAATCTAATTTTAAATCCAACTTTGCATCGGTCCCCTCATAAAAAGAATGGGCAAGGCTAACCGTTTTCAAATTTTGTTCACTTAAATTTGAAAAAATTAATTGCGATTGAATAGCTTTATTTACTTTTTTTAATCCAAATGGCGTTTCTAAATTATATATTTTTCTTAAAGATCTGTCTCCTTCATTTTCAAAATCAGCATATAATTGATTATGAGTTATAGGATTTATAGCCATCGATTCAGTCATTAAAATAGAACTCACATTTGGAAATGTAAGACTCGGAAACTGTGTATAACCTTTGGTTTTTGAATTAAAAAACAGATTTGTATTTTTGATTTGACCCTTTTCGCTAACATTCTTCCAAGTTTCATATCCTAAACCATCAATTAAAAATAAAATAACAGGAGAACCCCTTACAATGGGTGTTTCATCCATATTTAATTTTGTTTTATAATCCCAACTGACCTGCGAAGACGTGGTGCACGATAAAGTTCCCCAAATTAGTAAATAGGCAATCGAGGTTTTAGAATACAAATCAATTATTCCTAGCTTTTTAATAAAAAAATTTTGGCGAACAGTATTTTCTCTTTTCATACTTATAAATCCTAACCCTTAACTACCCAAAAATCCTCATAAAAAATCTATTTTGTGAAAATTATTAGTTGTTAAAAAAATTTGTCAATTTTGAATAAATATTAATTTATAATTCATAAATTTTCTCTTTTTCATAGTTAATCTATCACAAATATATGCATAAATATTCTCTTTAGTTGCATATTTATTCATAAATTTAACTTATAATAACAATCAGTATTTTGACTTGGCTTTTTTACATAGGGTTGATTAGAACCCATTCTTAGCAGGGGTTACAAATAAGGGAGGGAAAATGAAAAACTTACTATCAAAAACGTTAAACTCAGTATTGGTGGTTTCAAGTATGGCCTATATGGCTTGTTCACCAAACAACTTTTCTCAAGAAAAAGTAAAATCTAGTAATTCTGATATTTCGCTTTTTCCAGAATTTTTAGATTCTTCCTCTGATATTATTGGTGGGTCAAAAGTAAAACCTACTGATTCAATTATAAGTTCAATTGTTGGAATTTATGATATTTCAGCAGGTGCAATTTGTACAGGTTCAATCATTGATAACAATATCGTATTAACAGCTGCTCATTGTATTAACTCAGATCCATCTCAAATGGTTATATTATTTGGTACTAACTTAGATGCAACGAAAGTTTTTAGACGAGTTGATTTTGCGGGAGCACATAAATTATATGCACCCCAAGACAATGAAGAATCAGAATGGAATGATATTGGTTTAATCCATTTTGTGGGCCAACTTCCAAAAGGTTTTAAACCCGCTAAGTTTTTACCAAATCAATATAAAATTAAAGCTGGTGATTTAACTCTTTTAGCTGGCTATGGTTTAAGTGATGGTGTTAACAAAACTGGCGCAAGTGTTCTCAGAAAAACAAGTGTTGCAATAGCAAACCCAGAATTTTTTCAAGGGCAAGTTGTTCTTGACCAACGTGCTGGTCGAGGAGCATGTCATGGTGATTCTGGTGGACCTGCATACATCCAAACTAAAGATGGTTTAATGTTGTGGGGTGTAACAAGCCGCGGGTATCATGATAAATTGGATCATTGTTCGCAATTTGCAGTATACACAAATTCAATAAAATATAACAAATGGATTAATGACAGCAAACTTTACTTCCAGTATCAATTTGGACAAGATGAATTCACAACAAATAATACAACTGTGACTCCTGCTCAATTGAATGAAATGAAAATTGCATTATTTATGAATTAAAACGTTTGAATTAGATAAAATTAAATATCTATTAATCTGTTAAGATGATAGAAAATAAAAAAGGCCAATGAAATATTGGCCTTTTTTATTTGAATTTAAGTACATTTAAAAGCATTTCAAAAAAAAGGGTTGTAGAGTACCCTATAAAAGTCGGCTCATGAATTTTATAGGGCACGGATTTGCTGTAAGCCGGATTCTGTTCCACTAAGTTCGCTACAACACAAAAATAGTAGTGATGATCATTCCTCTGGGAGAATCTTTACAGACTCCCTCAAGCGATCTGACCCGGAGACTCACCGAAACCAGGTTAAAACGTCTCCCTATTTGATCTTGCTTCACACAGAGTTTGGCTGTTTTCACTCCAGCAACTCCCCTAAAAACTCCCGTTCCCGTCTCTAGGATCATAGCTCTGGACATTCTTTCTGTTCCACTGTTCCTCACCTCGCGATGGAGGGGCATTACCCCCTGTGCGGTCTCATGAAGTCCGGACTTTCCTCAAAAATATTTTCACATTTTTGCGATCACCTGCAAATCCGTGGTCACTATAACACTTCACACAAAAAAATTCAAAAAAAGAATTCTTATGATTGAATTTTTCTTTAATTTCATAGATTTTTAACATTTTACGGTATTTAATTTCAAACATAATACGAGGAGATACTTTCAATGAAAAAATATACAAAATTGAGTTTTTCAATTTTTACTGCTCTTACTGTTCAAATTGGATTTGCTTTTTCAACTTTTGCTAACTCTGAAACAGCAGCAACGGCTACAAAAGCTGAAAAAGTAGTTGAACATGAAGAAAAGTTTATTATTTATCATAAATCCGAACCCAATTCTACTTTAGGAGTTCCTCCCCAAAGACCAAAGTTACTTTCTCCAGCTCCCCTATCTGAAGTAACTGGCTCTGAAGTTGTTTTAAAATGGAATCCCTCAGAAGAAGCAGATTCTTACTCACTTCAAGTTTCTGATGATGCTAATTTTTTCAAATTTACAATTAATGAACCCTCAATATCAAAAACTGAGTTTACAGCAACAGGACTTCAAAAAGATAAAATATATTACTGGAGAGTCGCAGCTATTAAATCACAAAACAATACTGGATTTACTAAAAGCCTTTATAATCGCTCTAGTTTCACCGTAAAATAATTGCATATGATTAAGTCTGATCGCTTCGCGATTATATCAGACATAATCATACGCAATTATTTCCCTGTTTTCTGGGGATGATTTTCAATCATCCCTTATTAATTGCATTTGATTAAGTCTGATCCCTTCGCGATTATATCAGAATCTGACAATATAAACTTATTTTTGTATTTTCAGAATCTTTTTAGTATATTTTAATAATGTCTTTTATTTTAAAAATATATTTTATGTTGTTATTTGGTATCACTCAATCATTTGCATTATCGCAACAAGATTACTCAGGTTATTCTACTGAAAGAATCCAGATTTTAAAAAAAGGCTCCCTATTATTTCACCAAAAAGAGCCTTTTTCTTTTTTTAAAAAAACTCTTCAACTCAGTTGGACTCCAGAATGGGATATTGATCTTATAGATGAGCCAAAATGTTTTCCAGATAATTTTTTATCAAATTTAATAAATATTAATAATAAAGAACAACTTAATTTACTGCAATCGCTCTGGAGAAATTGCGAACCTAAACTTCGTAAAACTCAATATAATTCTGTTTATGATAGTTTAAAAATGTTAAGTATAGATTACAGCTTACTTAATCACCCCTTTGCCCATGAAGTAATTTTTAATCTTCATAATCAACAAAAAGTTCGCGGACTTTTTCTAATTAATAACTCTACTCAAAGAGATTTAGTAATATTAAGACCAGGTATTTACTCTTCATTTCAAACTATGGTTGCAGAACGATTTTTAGTTCAAACACTTTTTGATGAAGGTCAATTCAATGTTTTAATATTACCAAGTACCACAGGTCGTCAGTTTATAAACGATAATGAAAATTATAGGTTTGGTGCTCTTGAAGAAGGTTTACAAACATATTTGATTTCTAAAATTTTAAATGATCCCAAGGAACCTTTTCATCAACTTATTTCAAAAATAAATGCAGTCGGAATTAGCATGGGTGGCCATGGACTAATCGTTACAAATATAATTCAGAGCTTTTTTGAAAATCAAACACAAAATATCGAAAAATCAATCTACTTTTGCCCTCTTATAAACTACGATGAAACAAAGAAAAATTTAAATAGTAGCTTACTTAGTTCTTGGGCTAATCAATATTGGAATTGGATGCGATTAGAGCCACTTAGAAATAAAAACAATATTAGATTCAGTGAGTTTTTTAAAGGTGACAATTGGTTACAAAATATAACTTACCCCAACGATACTTTATACTTTGAAAATTTACTTAATTTTATTTCTAGTGTTCTACATAAAGATATACAAAAAACAAAACCTAATAATAAAAGTGATTTACTTACTAAACTCTACGATTTTGCAAAAAATAAAAAATATAACTCTTCAATGACTTTATTTGAAACTCTTAAAAATATTTCTCAGCCATATTTACAAAGTTTAGTTTTCTATACAGATGTTGATCCTATAGTTCCCCCTCAATTAAATATTTTAAATAGTGGAGATTTTTTTGAAAAGTCTATTGTTTTAAAACTCAATAAAGGAGTTCACTGTTCAGTTCCTGTTAATTATAATCACTCTTTTTTTTCTAAAATTATCAATGGATATTTAAATCCGAATTTAAATTCTATTTTAAATTCTAACAAAAAACCTATCACAAATTCTTCTTTATTACGATTAAAAAACCTTTTAAATAGTAATTATAAAATTACAAATATATATTTTTTAACTTTATCTGAAATTAAAGTTGAACTCCAGAAACAGAACTGGCTTGGCTCTTATGATATTCAAAATTTAAAATTGAATAAAAGTGATCTTGATTTTGAATGGTCACCTGATGATATTTATAAATCTCAACTTAAAAAAATAATTCGCACGCGCTTAAACTCATTAAATAATAAAACAAATTTATCTGGTTTTGTAGATTAATTGAAACATTATCATAACTGAGATAATCGTGATGCCTGTTAAACTTAGTTATTGGGATATCCATACATTTTAACATTCGATATAATTCCATCTTGAAAAACGCAAGGAGCTGAAGCATAAGGGTCCCCTTCTCCTTGATATGCACCAAAATTTGGATGATATAAGCACTCTTCATTTGATTCACAAAGTAAATTATCATTACCACTCAAGTCTCCAGAAATCTCTTCAGCAAGAGTTAGAAACGTGAGGCTTACAAATGTTGAATCACTGGTTGGAATATCTGCTGTGGTGACTTCATTTCCATGGACAGCAGTGGGACAAGTGGAATTACTTATAAATGCAGAATTTTTTGAACTATTGAATGCAGAATTATTATATGCCTTATTTTCAGTAATTGGCGCCAATCGATAATCCCAAATTTCACAATTACCACTGGAGCACTTTCCCATTGCAGCAACGTCTGGAAAGGAAGCGCTAGGATTACTCCACAATCTAAACTTATTTTCGAAATTAAACCAATCAAAAATTTGGGAAAAAAGCTGGACTCCATTATTATCCGAGGCATTTTTTAAATCATCTTTTAAATCAGCACTAAGTTTTATGGGTCCTCGAAATACTTTATTTACATCTAAAGTTTTTAAAATAGTTGCATCGCT
>SXGU01276224.1_pt1 | contig 20617 bp, 19 predicted proteins | sample 3174531 | NCBI WGS metagenome assembly SXGU01 (sample SAMN11356863, study PRJNA531348) | freshwater metagenome | isolation source: freshwater sample F1-140 | place: China: Fuxian Lake, Yuxi | collected 2017-12-25 | reverse complement strand
GCTCGATCATCTACGAGCTGCTGTGGTTCCTGACCGGCGACACCAACGTCCGCTGGCTTCAGGACCGTCAGGTCAGCATCTGGAACGAGTGGGCGGACGAGGCGGGAGAGCTCGGCCCGGTCTATGGCAAGCAGTGGCGCGACTGGGAGGGTCCCGGCGGCGTTCACGTCGATCAGATTGCCGAGCTGATCGCGCTCATTCGCCGGGATCCGGCCTCGCGCCGCCAGATCGTGTCGGCCTGGAACCCGGCCGAGCTCCCGCGCATGGCGCTCGCCCCCTGCCACTGCCTGTTCCAGACCCAGGTCGCCGGCGGCAAGCTCCACCTCCAGCTCTACCAGCGCAGCGCCGACGTGTTTCTGGGCGTGAGCTACCTTTCTAAGGATCCGACCGATAGCCCTAAGGCCTATTTTGCTGTATCTAAAGGGAAATCGAAACAATTCACTGACCATAGCGCTATGCTCCCGATAGCGATTTGTTCGCCATAGGTTCTTGCGGGTGCGTCAGTTTTCGTTATGATACGGACAGAACCACCGGAGCGACGCATGTCCGTACAACGGCACCCAGAGCAGCAGTACCTAGATTTGCTGAGACAGGTACTCGATCGAGGCGACGAGCGCGTTGATCGCACCGGGGTGGGCACGCGTTCGATTTTCGGGGCGATGGTTCGTTTCGATCTGTCGAGAGGAGCCGCGCCGATTCTTACGACAAAGCGCGTCTACTGGAAAACTGCCGTCAAAGAGATGCTTTGGTTCCTCACCGGAGACACCAACATTCAACCGCTTTTACGCGAGAATGTGCGGATCTGGTCCGATTGGCCGCTCGCCACCTACCGCAGGGAGACGGGAGAAGATATCTCCCAGGAGGATTTCGAGCGGCGTGTCGTTGAGGACGATGCGTTTGCGGCGCGTTGGGGCGAACTCGGACCAATTTACGGGAAGCAGTGGCGCCGGTGGCTCGGCGCAGACGGACGTGAGTACGACCAGATCGCGGACTTGGTAACCATGCTGCGCACAAACCCAGCGAGCCGCCGAATGCTGTTTCACGGCTGGAATGTGGCGGAGGTCGGCTCGATGGCGCTGCCACCTTGCCACATGGTCTATCAGTATCACGTCACCTCGGACGGCCGCCTCAACTGCCTCCTGTTCCAGCGGTCCGTCGATCTGCTGCTCGGGGCAGCCTTCAATTACGTCGGAGCCACGGCGCTACAGCTCATGCTCGCCCAGCAGGCAGACCTCCAACCCGGCGAACTGGTCTGGGTCGGCGGGGACTGCCACCTGTACCTCAACCACCTGAGCCAGGCCGCAGAACAAATTACACGCGAGCCGCGCCCTTTGCCCAGCATGCAGCTCAAACGTCGCGCGCAATCCATCGACGATTACAAAATAGAGGATTTCGAGGTGGACGGTTACTCGCCCCATGCCGCGATCAAGGCCGACGTCGCGGTTTAGGGAGGGCGGGGATGGCTGCGCGTACAGAACCTTCGGCATCGCCGAAGGGCGAGGCTTCAGCTGCACCGCTGTTGGGCACGGCGGAGGTACTCGCCGATTTCGAAGGGATCGAGGCCCTGATAGCAGCAGAACTCCAGCGTCTCGATGCGGCTGGGGAGCTGCCAGTGTGGCGGGCCCAGGTCAATCGTGCGCTGGTACTGCGGACGCTCGGAATCGCACGAAGCACCTTCCAGTACACCAACGTCGGCAAGCGCCATTTCGAGCACTACGATGCCCTGCTGCGCCAGCGCGGGGTGCGCAGCAGGCTGGAAGAGCTTCCCGACTTGCTCGAGGCATTTCTCCACGAGCACGGGCGCGCGAGGACGCTCGAGTTTGCTGACGGGAGGATCAACCGCAGCTGGGCCCTTGCGGCACTCGGGCATCACAGCCCCGCTCTCATCCGCAATCCGAAGTCCAAAGAGGTTTTCGAGAAGTGCGATCGCGCCTACGCCCACCTCGCGCCGACCAGCAACGCCTATCCTGACCTTGCACGCCGGCTTGAGGAAAGAATCCTCAAAGGTGACCTGCCGGTCTTCAAGGACCGCCTGAACATAGAGGGTCTCGCGCGTGAGCTTGGTGTCCTTCCGAGCGCCTTCGGTCTTGTGCCAGAATGTGGGCCAGTGCTTGAAGAGGCCAATCAGGAGGTGAGGTTCAAGGATCCTTGCCGGCCCTACAGCGAAGTGCATGACCGCAACTACAACTTCGTCGACCTCCTCCATCATTATGGACGACAAAGAACCATTTCCATAGGCGCGGGCTTCCTCGCAGTGGCTGAAGGCATCAGCCAAGGCACCGCAAAAGCGCTCTACCGCCATCTGCGGGACGGCTTGGCCGACATCGCCGCCTGCGGCCAGTTCCCCGATGTTGTCCAGAACATCACCGACGGTGTCGAGACAGAACGAGCGCGCGCAAAGGATTGCCTCCGGTGGTACCGCGATAAGCTCAATCAAGGCGAGGGGACGATCGACACCGTTGGAACGCGCATAACCAACACCCGAAACATCTTCGAAAAGCTGGGCATACTAACTGAAGGGTTAGACGTGCTGCAGCCCTCCCGCCGAGGGTTGGGCCGACACCTTCCTAAAGCCTCGCTGGCGGAAGCCCGGAACGCGAGCATCGACGGAGTCGCCGTTCGCGTCAGCGAATATGCCCGCATCCACAAGATCGACTTCGACGATCGCGAGATCAAAAGCTTCCTTGGCAATCTGGCGGTTGCGGACGAACTCGAAGACATCGAGCCGGCGCAAATTCCCAAGGCGATCGAGCAGCTGAACCGCCGACGGCTGGACCGCATCTGCAATGCGGCAGTCGCGGTATTTTCGGCTGGCGTGGCCGAGTTCCTGGCGGGTCAGGAGGCGCTGAAGGCGGGAGCCTCGCAAGCAGGCCAGATCAAAGAGATGCTGGCCCAATATGAGAGCGGAAGCTGCAATTGGACGGATGTGCGTCGCTTCTTTGCCGACCGGGGGCCGCTGGGGCTTGAAGCATATTTACACTATGTCGAAGAGCGGCATGGTGGAAAGGTGCCTCGTACAGAGAAACGTGGCACGAACGCCGAAAATGTGCGTCGAGCTCGTCTGAACAGGGATCTCGGCGGCCCGGACGCGATCCAGAACAAGCTGAACCTCTCGGCAGATGCCATCGGTGCGGCATGCCTGATGTACCTCATCAGCGCCGGCGCCAACGCCTCGGTCGGCCGCACGCTCAGCGTTGGCTGCGTCCAACCCTCCACCATTGCGGGCCACAAGGAAATCGTCGGATGGAAAGCTCGCGGAGGGGGCAAGCCGATCTACAACGACCTGCCCTCCCTTGATCCGAATGGCCGCCCCACCGCTGTTGAAGCGCTCGAGTTCGTGCAGAAGTGCCAGCCTCGCCTGGCGCGGCACAACCCTGTCGAGGAGAACAGCCTGTTCCTCATCGACACCGTGGGCGTGGTGAAGCCCCTGCCTGAGCACACTCTCCTCGACATGTTGCGGCGCTTTGTTGCTGCTGATGAAGAGTTTCAGGGCCTCACCGTTCGTGTGGACATGCTCCGCTCAAGCGTGCTCCTCGATGCAGCCCTCTCCGGCGACGGAAATATCCGGGTTGCGGGAGCCGTCGCCAATCACTCCAGCGACAGCACGACCTCGCACTATACTGAGAAGCTTCCGCTCCGGATCATGTATGAGCACAAGGTCCGCAAGTTTCAGAAGCTGTTCCAGGCGACCATCGTCATCGGTATTGAAGGCGCGGCGCAGCGGCTCGGCATCTCTGAAAACGAGGTCAAGAGGCTCGTAGAGCAGGCAGTTTCCACGGGCCTCGGCCGCATGTGCCTCAAGCCGTTTGCCGGCATTCAGCCCGGGACAGTCGAGGGGGAGGCATGCACTAGGCTCAACGCATGCCACTCTTGTGAAGCCATCTACTTGGTGGTGGACGCCGAGCTCATAGCCGATCTGATCATCTGGCACGGCTCTCTCAGCGAGGCTAGCGAGGCCCTCGCAGCCGAACGGCCGGAGCGCTTCGAAGCCGAATGGGCTGATGACCTCGCATGGTGCGAGACGGCCATCGAGACGTTTCAGCGCGGTCCTGCGCGCCGGGTCTTCGTTCAGGCGGAGGCGCTCGCCAAAGCCCGCCTGGCTAGCCCAGGTTTCGTGGCACCCAAGCCATGGTGACGCTAGCCACTTCCAGCGCACCCGCGACCTTCGCTGCCCGACGGACGTCGAGCTGGCTTCTCAGCAACTATGACGACCCTGAGTGGATCGTGCAGGACGGTCCCAACAACAGGAACGAGACGAAGACCGCCACGATCAACTACGCCTACCGTCTCCCCAGCGGGAGCCTTCTTACCTCACCCAAAAATGCCGAACTTCTCGCGGTGGTGAAAGCCTACTGCTTCCTGATGCGTGATCACGAGCATGCTCGAATAGAGACTGCCGCTACCCAGTACTCGCAGATGCGTTCCGTGTTTTCTCTGCTCGGGTGGATGGATCTTCAAGGAATACGATCGTTTGCCGAGTTCACCCCGAACGACGTCAAGCAGTATGTGCTTGATGCTAAGTTCGGATTGTCATCCACACTGCACATAAAAGAGCGAATCCTTAAGCTTAAGGCTGATGGCGTTGACCTCGGTGATCACCAGCGCGTTCGAGAGCTTCTTCATCTGCCCTCCTCCTTATCCGTGAAACGCGAGGTGGAGGAACTCGAGAAGCACAATGGCGAGCGAACTCCGCTCCGCCATATGCCACTCATCCGGGCGCTGCTGCCCCTTGAGGAGCTCTGGCTGTGGAGAGATGAGATCGGTCCGGGCGCCATGCAGTTCCGTCCCTACGAAGTCAGCGCTTCGGCAACCGCAGCCAGGCATTGCTCGATCACCAATCGGACCAAGACCATTCCAGACCGCCAAGCGATGGTCCTGCTGGACGGCTGCCTGCGGATGGTCCTGGAACTCGGGCCCACCATCATTTCACTGCACAAAGCCTCGAGGGCGATCACAAGCTCGGGGGACTCTCGTGACGAACGCTCGGCCCGCCAAGCTGATCTGCTGAGGGACCGCGCGGATGATTTCAAGCTGCTGAAGAAGCGGCTCAAGATTTCGCTGTATGAGCCGCACGGTCCAGCGCCGTTCATCGACGTTGCGGTCAAGCTGCTCTTCAACATGTGCTTCATCCTCGCCGCTGCCCTCTCTGCGCGGCGTCACGACGAGATCCTCAGCGTCGAGGAGGGCTGCATTAGTGGCAACGCCAAAAACGGCCTCTGGATCTACTCAGCGATCGTAAAGAACGAGCGGCAGCGCCAACACACGCCCGTTCCTGAGATCATTCAGCATGTCATGGCCCTCCTCACCGACCTCAGCGCGGAGGCACGAGCCACGAGCGGCAATCAAAAGCTGTTTCAATGGTGCCAGACGAAGACTGCCAAGATGACCAAAGTGGTGGCCTTCAAGCCAGAGCGCCTGAATGAGGTCGCGCGGCTCTGCAACGTCCCCTCGTACGAGGGCGAGGAGTGGAACTTCACAGCTCGTCAGTTCCGGCGCTTCTTCGCGATCATCTACATGTGGCGCTATCACCATAGCGACCTTGCAGCGCTGAAGCACCACCTACGGCATTGGGACTTCCAAACCACCCGCGCCTACGCGAGCGACCCGGAGATCGGCCGCATCTTCACAGAAGAGCAGCGGGAAATGACCCGGCGGATCGTCGTTGAAGCAGCGACAGGTGATCGCTCGGTCGGGGGCGCCGGCGGCATTCGCATTCGAGCGATGGTCGATCGAGCGAAGAAGAAGCTCGAGAACAAGATGATCCCGATGACCATGGACCGCCTGATCCCATGGGCGGAGCGGCTTGCGTCGAAGATCTTCATCAAGTGCAATCCTTGGTCCTATTGCACCTCGCCTGCGTCCGAAGCGGGTGCCCGCGACGCCAATTGCCGAAGAGGCACCCGCAAGCCCGGGGACAAGGGCGCCAATATTGCAGCCGCTCGACCGGAAACATGCTCCGGCTGCAAATACAACATGACCGACGATGTCTTCACGCCCTTCCTCGAAACTGAGGTCAGACAGACCAAGGCTGTCGTCGAGAATGCCCGTTATGCAGGAACCCTCCTCGGCTCCGTCGCAAAGCAGCGGCTTGAAGTGATCGAGCCGTACCTTCAGCAAAATCTGGCTCTGAGCGAAGCGGAAACATGACGAGCGTCTTGGAACGCATACAGGCAAGGATCGACCTTCTCGAATCCTGGCTCGAGACGGGCATTCCCAACATCATTGGCGACGATGGTACCGAGCGACCAGCCTATGTTCCGACCAGCCTCACCAAGGCCCGTCTTTGGGAAGATACCGAACGGGGCATCCTCAAGATCGCCGATCCGAACTCCTTCACCACTCACCACCCCAAGCACGGCAGCAAGGTTGTCGAGCTCGAGACCCTCATTAAGAGGATGAAGGCGGCCCGGTCTCGCCCAAAGCCAGAGGGTAAGGGCTTGAAGGACCAGTTGGCGGCTCTTCGGCGAAACTATGCCAATCTCGAGAAGCGGCACGCGAAGGTTGTCTCCCAGCTCGCGGCCGCTCACGAAGAAGCCGAGCGGGAAAGAACTCAACGCATCAACGTGGAGCGCGTCCTGGCCGACATCCGGAAGCGGGAGCGTGCCGAGGCAGCGCGCGCCGGCAGAGCTGCCCTGGAGCTGGTCCGCACCAGCGATCCTGACTAAGGCCCGCGCCGGCGATGACAGACTTCTACATCGTGGAGACCGACCACCACTGCGTCGTTCGCACCTATCAGGTGAATGGGAAGGTGATGCAGGAGGAGGTCTATGCTGGCCTTCCCCAGATCATAAGCTCGCGGGACGGCTACCTTGCCCCGCCCAATCAGTGGCTGATGAAGCGCTTCGCCGACGACGATCTCGCTCCCGGTACGGTCCGCGCCGACGCCATGGCCATCCGCTCGTTCCTCCAATATCTCGACGCGCTCGGCCGTGACTGGATGACGAGCGACGATGCGACGCTCAAAGCGTGGCGAAGCAGCGTTAGGCTTCGCCATCATCATGTCCGCCGTCGCCGTGCCCGGGGAGCGCGCGCTCACAAGACGAAGCGTACGCCTACCTCAACCAAGCACGTCAACGACTATCTGAACTCCGTCTTCCAATTTTTCCTTTGGTGCGAGGAGACAGGGAGAGTCAAAGGAGTCGTAAACCTCGATGGCCACGGCCAGCCCACTCGGGGCATGATCAACTGCCGGAACGTGATAGTCCGCACCCGCGACAACGAGAGGCGCGTAGTTCGACGCTGCGCACTCCTGCTCCGCAAGACGGCCAAGTTACCCCGCCGAACACCCAGTGACGATGACATCACCAACATTCATCAACATCTGACCGGGAAGCACGCCGACCGGAACGCCCTCATCCTGCTCGTGGCGGAAGAGACGGGCGCCAGGCGGGGTGACATTCTCCAGATCAAGGTGACCATGCTCCCCGATCTGGAGCAGATTAACAAAGCGACCCGCGAAGGCACGCTCATCCCGCTGCTCGTGCTTGGGAAAAACCGGGTGGAACGACAGATCAACCTGAAGCCGGGAACCGCGCTCCTCCTGCGTCAATGGGCAGACCTCGAACGGGAAGCGATTGTGGCGCGGGCGAAAGCACGCGACGAGAGCTATGAGGAGCCGCCCGAGGTCTTCCTTTCCGATCGAGGGACGCCGCTCAACCCAAACTGGGTCAGCAACATCGTAACCAAGCTCTTCCGGGCGGCAGGTATCGACAAGGCCTCGCTACACCGGCTTCGCGCAGCTTTCCTGACTCGGCTAACCGACGGGTTCGTCAGCTATCGGGATGCGAACGGGGAGCCGCTGCCGCTGGCGACCATCCACTTCTACGTTCGCGAGATAGCCGGCTGGTCCTCCCTCAGCTCGCTCGAAAGTTACGTCACAGCAGCGTATCGACGCTCCTTGACGACTGCGGCCGACACGAGAACCCGCGCCTTCTCCGAAGAGGAACTCGTGTCCATTTTGGCCGCCGGTCTGTAGCAAACCGGCTACCGGTGCCCCATCGATGTCCGGATATGGCCGACAGCGGAATGTCTGCTTTCGCGGCGATTGCGTCCTTAGTGGTCATTCCGCGTTGTCCTTCAGCGAAAGGAGACCAGGTAGTGAAGCAGCGCCCGACCGAGCCAAGCGAGCACTCGCCTGGAACGCAGAGGGGAATGGGCTACGGCCGGTTCGCCGCCATGATCGCCACCTCTACGGTCGTCATGTTCGGGTTGATGTACCTGAACACGTACGCGCTAGATCATGTTCGCTACAGCCAGACCCGCACGTGGATGGCGCTCCTGATGGGTGCGACCATGGCCCTGATCATGATCGGCTTTATGTGGAGCATGTACAAGAACAAGGCTGCCAACTTCGGGATCGTGGTCGGTTCCATCGTGGTGTCTGCAGGTGCGCTGTGGCTGGTGCGCAGCCAGGAGACGGTGGACGACCTGGCCTATATGAAGGCGATGATCCCGCACCATTCGATCGCCGTGCTAACCAGTGAGCGCGCGCATATCCGTGATCCGCAGGTTCGGCTGCTCGCCGACCGGATTATCGACGCGCAGATCCGCGAAATTGGTGAGATGAGACGGCATATAGCTCGCCTGGAGGCCAGCCCCACTCCGGAGGGCGCGCCAGACCTGCCCTCCTATCGCGATAGGGGTGTCCCGCCGCCACCGCCGGAGACTCAGGACGCGAGCGAAGATGTCGGCGTGAATAGGGCAGCACCTGTCGGCTGATGACCTGCGGTCGAGGCAATCCGGGCCCTGATCCACAGCAGAGGGATGTCGCGTTCGGCCAGGGACCGGCAGATTGGCTCAGGCTGCTCGTTGCTCGGCAAACGGCGCGACCAGTAGATAGGTCTCGTCGAACTCGGCAGCGTCAGCCAGCAGCTGCCAATTGTCGACATGAACCGTGCGGTTCTCGACCCTCACCAGCCCGTCGGCGCGGAGCGCTTGCAGAGTACGGTTGACGTGCACTGCCGTGAGGCCGAGAACATCAGAGAGCTGCTCCTGCGTCGCGTGCAGCGCATAGCAGGTCCGGGTTCCGAGGCCGGCCTGTTCCATCCTCATGCCCAATTCGCAGAGCAAGTGGGCCATGCGCGAGCGGGCATCCCTGCGGCCAAGATTGCCGACCCACTTCGCCAATATGGAAGCATCGGCGGTGGTGTCTCGCCAGAAGGCCAAAGCGATGGACGGGTTGCGAGCCACGAGCGCGGTAAGCTCGGAGTGAGGGACGTAGAGCACGGTGGTGGTGGTCAAAGCTTCGATGCCCCATCCCGCGACCGGAGCCACGGTGGAGTGGAGGTCGCACATATCTCCCGCCAGGTGGAGCGCGGTGAACTGCCTGCGCCCATCTCTCATCTGGTCGAAGCGCGCGGCAAGGCCATTGACGACAAGAGTCGCGTGGGAGACCTTCTCACCGGGCCTGACGATGTCACGCCGCGCTTCCACTTGGTGAGCGTGGCTCTTGAGGTTCAGGACAGCTTGCTGGTCGGCGTCCGTCAGGCACGAACGCCGCAGGAGGCGATCGAGGAAAAGCGACATGGAATTGTGGTTGGAAGTCGCCATCGCGCATCCCCTTCAGTTTCAAGCGGGAGCACGACGATCTGTCTCTCAGCCACCGGAGCTTGAGGCGGATACCGGTGATAGGCGCCCTATAACACGGATTAGGCTCGGCACAAAGTACAGCAGTTTTCATCTCTGGTAAATCCCGCTGCCAAATGTCTCAAAAGCAAGGACACAGGTGCAGGCGTGACTCGCCTGGACGTGCGGAAGTCTTCATCGGGGGCAGGAGGCACCAGCCGATCACCCCAGCTTCACATTAGCTTGGTGACGGTCTCGATAAGGCCTCGCTCGGTGAACGGCTTTTCCACCCGGATCACCTCCGCGAACTTACTAGGGATGGTGGGGCTATCGTAGCCGGTGACGAAGGCGAAAGGGATCGCTTTCGCCTGTAGCGCCTGAGCAACCCTGAAAGAGGGCCCTTGGCCAAGGTTGATGTCTACGAGGGCGCAATCGACGTCCTCATTCTCGATGAACTTTATCGCCTCGTGCGGCTCAGGAAATGGCCCGAGCACTGAAAATCCAGAGGCCTCGAGCGCCTGCTGTGCATCCGTGGCAAGGTAATAATCGTCCTCTACGATCAGCACGCGCCGACCTGCCGTGCTCGTCATCGGCCTTCTCCTGCTTCTACCAGGCGGCCTGCATCCGTCTGGAGAACACTCTCGCCGGGCAGGAGCGGGAATTCGATGGTTGCGACCAATCCCTGCTCGCCGAGGTCCAGCTTACCATGCCCGCGAAGCTCGTAAGGCACTCTCCGGACGATGAGCTCGGTCCCGAACCCGCGTCGCTTCGGCGTGCCGCTGATCTGGACGCCATTCTCTGTCCATGTGAGCATCAGCCAATCCTGGTCGTCCCGCTTCTCCGTCGACCAGCGAACGTCGATTCGCCCTTCAGGAGCAGTCAGAGCCCCGTACTTAGTGGCGTTGGTCGCCAGCTCGTGGATCGCGAGTGTCAGCACCTCGGCGGCTTTGGGAGCGAGCTCAACATCCTGTCCAGCCACTGTGAACTGGTCCTGGCCGGCAGACTGGGCCAGCAACTCGTCCAGAATGACGTTCTGCAGATCGACGCCGGCGCCCGGCGCTCGTGTGAGCAGCGCCTGCGTCCGCGCCATGGCCGTGATGCGTCCCTCCAGATGCTGATGATACCCTTCCACCGTCTCGCTGGTATCGGCCGTGCGGCGTATCACAGAGCGGATCATGGCGAGCACGTTGCGCACCCGGTGCTGCAGTTCCGCCAGCAGCGTCGCCTGCCGCTCCTCGCCGAGCTTCCGATGAGTGACGTCCTGCCCGATCTTCAGATAGCCCCTTAACTTCCCATCGGCGTCCCGAAGCGCCACGGTCTGGCCGTCGATGAACACGCGACGCCCGTCGCGGCGGCAGTGCCACCGGACATTGGCCGCAGCGCCCCCCTCTCGTGCATCCTTCAGCTCCCGCTCAGGCTGTCCGTGATCGCGATCCTCCTTGGTAAAAAGAACCGACGTTGGTTTGCCGATGATGTCCTCCGCGCTCCACCCGAATATCTCCTCCGAATCCGCTAACCAGTCGGTGATCCGGTCCTCGGGGTCGCTGACGATGATCGCGTAGCCGCGCGCGTTCTCGACAATGAGGTGGAGGCGTTCGTCCGTCTCCCTGAGTTCGCCGACGGTTCTCAACCGATCAATGACCGGGCCCAAGGTCATGGCGTAGGTCTTCAGGAATTCGATGTCCTCGTCACCAAAGGCCCTGGGCTCCCGCGCGTCCACCTGCAGCAGGCCGTAGGGCACCCGACGGGGCAGCATGATTGGCACGTTGACGATGGCCACAACGCCATGGTCCTTCATGAATTCGGGATATTCGAACCTATCTTCCTGGGCGATGTCCTGCGTTACCACGGGCTCGCTCGTGCTGATCGCATAGCTCTCGGAGGAGCGCTCACTGAGCTGCAGCCGTTCCTTGCCGACGATCCCCGGCCTCCAACCGATCCCCGCCCGGATGAGGCCGGTATCGGAGGCGCGGTCGATCTCTATGATCTTGGCGAGGTCCGTACCCAGCGCCTCGGAGATGAGGCGGCAGGCCTCATCCAGGACCTTCTGTAGATCCTCACAATCGAGGATGAACTCGCCGAACTGGCCGAGCGATTTCTGTCTTCTGAGCAACTCCTCGCGGGAGGGCATTCACGATTCCCTGTTGAAGGATACCCACTCTGAACGCCCAGCCACCAGATTTGCTGCAGTGTTCGCCCGGGCCTAGTATAGCACTTTCTCGGCAGTGGTGGGGCGATCGGAGACGCGTCTGCGTGATCTATGAGCGAGCGTCCGCTTTCCGGGCACGCGTCGTTCCGGGTCAATGATCGGGCTTGGCGCGAAGCCGACCGGCGGCTGAAATTGATCGGGAGCGGAACGGCTCAGTATCGGAGCTAGGCGTTAGAAGTGACGCTAGATTAGCTGCTCGGCCTAATAACGACCGGTGAGAAGCGGCCGTCTGCTGCACGCGACTCACCGGTTCCCGAACCTGCGTGGGCGCGGAGGTCAGCTGGTGCTGACCTCCCATTCCACACGTGCGTCAGGCGGACTGCATCTCTGCCTGGCGGTTGAGGCGCGCTTCGGCGATCTGGGTCAACTTGGCGTCGGTGGCCTTCTCTTCGTCAAGCGACTGCTGAAGCACGCTCGCGCAGTCGTTGCGGCCCATCTCCTTCGCCCATGCAATCAAGGTGCCGTACTGCGCAATTTCATAATGCTCGACCAGTTGGGCGGCATGAGTGAGGCCGGCGTCGAGCACCTGCTTGTCGTCAATGTCACCGGCAAGGCTGTTGCCCGCCTTGAGGATGCCGTCGATCGCCGGACAGGTGGCCTCCTTCGCCTCCGTTCCGTGCATCCGGAAGACTTCTTCCAGGCGGCTGTATTGTGTGCGGGTCTCCTGCAGATGCTGTTCGAAACCGGACCGCAGCTCGGGCGCGGTCGCCTTCCCGATCATCACTTCCAGCTGCTCGGCGATTTGGCGCTCGGCATAGTAGATCTGCTGGAGGACGCTTACGAACAGATCGTCGAACGTCTTGATGCTGTTGAAGAGGATACCCATGAACCGTTTCCTTTGACGTTGTGGAGATTGGGGCCCCGCGTGAGCGTGCCTCCCGTAGTGAACGTCCCTTGAGTGGGCCCGTTGCAATCGATCCGCAGCCGAAAGGGTGCCGCCGCCCTGCCACTCGGCGGAACCTGGGAGCTCCCGCGCTATTGATCGTCCGGCAATCAAGAGGACCGATCATGCGCGCTCAGACTATTTCTCCGGACCAGCTCAGCCGCGAACTTCGGGAGGGAACCGGGCCCGACCTGTCGCGCCGCCGCTGGGCGATCGGCCTCTCGTTTCTCGGAGCGGCCGTGGGAGCGGTGGTCGGCGCCTATCAGACTGGCCTCATCCGCCGCCTGCCCGACATCGCTCCCGGCGACATCTGGGACGCTGAGAAGGTCGATGCGTCGGACTATGCCTATTCGCGGCTGCAGACGCCGGACGCCGCGCTGATGATCGTCACATATGGGATCACTGCAGCACTGGTTTCGGCGGGCGGAAAGGAGCGCGCGCGGGACAATCCGGCGCTCCCGCTCGCCGCTGCGGGCAAGGCGATCTACGACTTCTTCACCTGCGTGCGCCTCGGGCGCGAGGAGTGGAGGGACAATCAGGCGCTATGCAGCTGGTGCCAGCTCGCCACCCTCATCTCGGCGGCGACAGTCGCCCTGACGCTTCCCGAGGCCGCAAAGGCCGCCCGGCAGATGTGAGCTGCAGATTTGCTGCTCTTCGCTGCCTCTAGCGAGGTGAGAGAGCCCATGCGGTCAGCGTCTGCACCGCCTTGACGGCGGCACCGGTCGCGACGCTTGGCCGTTGCTGAAGATCGTGCATCCGGCGCGCCCAGCCGGGCAGGAGGTCGACTCCGCCGCTCATCACCAGCCTCCGGAAGGGCTCGAGCGGAAGACTCGGCGCGGGCTGATTGAGGAGCGCGCGGGCGACGGCGCGAGTCCGGATGTCAGACCGGAGCGAGGGGCGCATGTCCGACAGATACTGCTCCACCTGGGCAGAGCTGGTGGGGAGGTCCGTCGCTCCAAGCATCCGGGCGATCACCGCCGTTTCATCGAAGTAGCGATCCCGATCGGCTGCCGAGACGGTGCCGCCGACCGCATGTAGGAGTGAAGGAAGCTCCAGGTGCCGGCGATATGAACCCAGGTGAGGAGATCGGGATCGTTCGCCGAATAGGGGCGGCCGTCCGGCAAGGTGCCGTGCACCCGGTCGTGAATTGAGCGGACCCTCGCGATCAGCGAGAGCGCCTGTTCCGTCGAGCCATAGCTGGTCCCTCCCAGGAATGTGGCGGTACGCTGGAGACGGCCGGTCATGTCGCGCCGGAAGTCGCTATGATCCCAGACGCCGGCAAGCGCGGCCGGGTGCAGCATCTGCAGGAGCAGTGCCGTGACCCCGCCCACCATCATCGTCGTGAAGTCGCCATGCACCCGCCAGGCGACCGACTGCGGTCCGAAGAAGCCCGCATCTGCCCTTGGCGCCAGCGGATCGAAACCGGAAGCTGCGCGGGACTGAACGAGCTTGTGCACTTCGCCCGCGATCACGCGACGCAGCGGGCGCATGTCGGGTTAGTCCTTGGCCGAGCCAGGCTCCGCCATTCCACGGTGCATCTGTCCGGAGACGCCGCCGCCGAGCACCGAGGCGCCTGCAACCTGAAGCTTGTTCTTGAGCCCGTGGATAACGCTCCGCTCGCCCTTCATCATCGCCTCGTAGCCGGTCTTGGCGACATCGGCTGGATCGTCCTTCTTCGAGGTGCCGACCTTCGTGTCGTCCATGTCGGCGCGGTGGAAGAATTCGGTCTCGGGTGCGCCGGGCTTCAGGCAGGTGACAGTGACCTCCGTCTCCTTGAGCTCATTGTTGAGCGCATCCGCGAAGCTGTCGATGAAGGCCTTGCTGCCGTTGTAGACCGCGTGGAAGGCGCCCGCCATGTGGCCGGCGATTGAGCCGGTGATGAGGATCCGCCCCTCATGTCGCGCCACCATCTGCCGCGCAACCTTCTGGATGAGGTAGACGGTGCCGGTGATGTTCGTGTCAATGACATGCCGCCAATCCGCCACGTCCTGCTCGAGGAAGGCGCGGCCGAGTCCGTGCCCGGCATTGGCGAAAAGAAGGTCGACGTCGCGCCCTCCCGCAGCGGCCAGCAGCCGGTCGACCCCTTCGAAAGTCGACAGGTCCGCCTCTACGTTGCGTACCTCGACCCCAAAATCCTGAAGCTCCCGCGATGCGTCGACCAGCGGCGTATCGGCCGCGACGACGAGATCGTAGCCGTCCTTCGCCGCGAGCTTCGCAAGCTCCAGCCCAATGCCGGTAGACGCTCCGGTGACGATCGCGAACTTACGCTGGCTCATATTGCTGCTCCTTGGAGGTTCTGACTTCGCCCTTCGGAAGGCCCGGCTTCAGGACGATCTTCGTGTATTCGTTCTGCTCCGAGTGCCAGTGGCGGTACATGTCCGGCCCGTCCTCGAGGCTCGCCCGGTGCGAGATCAGGAAGGTCGTGTCGAGCTTGCCCTGCTGGATCATCTCCAGGAGCGTCCCGGTATATTTCTGGACGTGGGTCTGCCCCGTCTTCATGGTCAGGCCCTTCTCCATGAAGGCGCCGATCGGGAACTTGTCCATCATCCCGCCATAGACCCCCGGAACGGAGACCCGGCCGCCCTTGCGGCAGGCGAGGATCGCTTGGCGGAACGCCGCCGGCCGGTCGGTCCCGAGCTTCAGCCAGACCTTCGCATGATCGGCGATATTGTCGATGCCAAGGCCGTGCGCCTCCATTCCGACGCAATCGATGCAGGCGTCCGGACCGATGCCCCCTGTCATTTCCCAGAGCGCCTCGCGCACATCGACCTCGGTGAAGTCGAGGATTTCGGCGCCCATCTGCTTCGCGAGCTCGAGCCGGCGCGGGTAGTGATCGATCGCAATCACCCGGTGGGCGCCGAGCAGGAAGGCCGACTGGATGGCGAACAGGCCGACGGGCCCGCAGCCCCAGACCGCGACCGTGTCGCCCTGCTCGATTTCGGCATTCTCGGCGGCCATCCAGCCGGTCGGCAGAATGTCGGACAGGAACAGCACCTGATCGTCGGTGAGGCCGTCTGGGATCACGACCGGGCCCACATCCGAATAGGGGACGCGCAGAGACTCCGCCTGTCCGCCCGCATAGCCGCCGGTGAGGTGCGCGTAGCCGAGCGCTCCGCCCATCGGATAGCCGTAGAGCGTCTCCGACATGTCGGACGTGGTGGCGGGGTTCGCGTTGTCGCAGGCCGAATATTGCTGCTTGCCGCAATGGAAGCAGTTGCCGCACGAGACGGTGAACGGGATCACCACCCGCTGCCCCTTCTTCAGCGTCGACTTCGGCCCGACCTCGACCACCTCGCCCATATTCTCGTGGCCGAGGATATCGCCGGCCCGCATCGTCGGGATATAGCCGTCATAAAGGTGCAGGTCCGAGCCGCAGATCGCGGTCGAGGTGACCTTGATGATCGCATCGCGAGGGTTGACGATCTCGGGATCGGGAACGGTGTCGACCCGAACGTCGTGGCGCCCATGCCAGGTGAGTGCGCGCATCTCGGCGTCTCCTAAAGATATTGCTTGGTTGGATTCTCGGACTTGCGGCCGGAGGGGCTGGCGGAGGAGGTGACCTCGCCCGTTTCCATCAGCTGCTTGAAGCGGCGGAGATCGCGCCGGGCCTGAACGTTCGGCTCGCGCTGAAGCACCTTGGCGACGACCTTGCCGAGCGCTCCCGCCGGGGGATCGTAGCTGATCGTCGCCCGGACCATCGTCCCTCGCCCTGGCGCCGCATCGATGAACTCGATCCGGCCGCTGTTGCGAACGTCCGCACCCTCTTCCGATTCCCAGGCGATCAGGTGGCCCGGCTGGTCCTCGACAATCCGGCTGACGAATTCGACGCTCGTTTCCGCCGGCGCTTCGATCACCCAGCGCGACCGCTTGTCGTCCAGCCTCTCTACCGAGCGAATATTGTCCATAAATTGGGGGAAATTGGTGAAGTCGCGCCAGAAATCGTACAGCTCCTGGCGCGGACGATTGACGGTTACCGTCCGCTGAACGGGCGCGTCTCGTCCCGCCTTGCCCCGGAACGTCGCCGGCGGCGCGTCGCTGATCAGCGTCCGCTCCGGCTCCGACAACCTGCGGCCGAAGAACCAAAGGGCTCCCGCCGCTGCGCCGACGGCGACTCCCACGAGTACGCGCTGAAGCGTCTCGCTATCGGCATGATCCTTCGGCTGGTCCAAATCATGATCCGGCATGCGGTCCTCCTCGAAGAGCGCCGGCACGGTGAACTTCACCGCCTTCCGACGCTCGAGCGTAAATCGGGAGCGATGGCGACCTGACGCACGAAGCCGAGACTTAGCGAACTCTCTCGAAACGCGGCAGGTCATGCACTCCCAGTCACCCCTCATAACTGGACGGCGCGGCCGATGTTCCTGTCACCGCATTAAGCAGGTACATCTCGCCCGCCTTGCGCTTGTCCATGCCGAGCGCGAAGGCAGAGGTCGATGCGGAAGTATCGGAACTTCCGTTCGACGCTCTGCTACTGAACGTGTGAACCCTGTGCTTCTCAGATCAGACAGCGACCCAGCTGCTGTCCGATCGGATCCAAGCTATTCGCTCGAGCCGTGCACTCCTGCGGGAGCTGCAGGAGATTCTGATGATGCTGCGGGATACGAGGGGTTCTCGAGACTATCAGGAGGCATAGCTCGGCCGTCTCGCGAAGCTTCTTGGGATCGTCACCTATGAGGCTCCTCATACGACGCGAACGGCCGCAGACCAGCCAAGTTCCCGTGCCGGGTGCCGCTGGTCTCTGCAGATTGCCTAAGCCGCCTCGAGGCACTTCATCCCTTCGAGGCCCCACCGCCTGCGCCTGATCCCATCAGGCCTATGCCTACGCCCACCGCGACGACAGCAAGAATGGTCGCGATGACCATCAGCAATCCGTCCCTAACAAGCAGCGCCAGCCCGAAGGCGGCGATTGCGGCCATTGGAGCCGTGGTCGCGAAGGGAAGAAGCTCCAGCGGCGGCACCGTCAGCGTCAGGAGGATGCACAGGCCCGCAGCGACGCGTACGAATGACCCTTCGGTAAGCTTCGGCAGGCGACCATGAAACCAGCGATCGAGAAACCGCGCCAGCCCGCGAAGCTTGGCAGTCGTCTCGCACGTCTTCTCGGATGAGAGGGAGCGGTTCGCGAGAAACCCGGGCAGCCATAAATGCTTGCGCCCGAACAGCATCTGGGCGGCCGTGAGCGCGATGATCACCGCGAGGACGGTTGGGAGCCCCGGTATCCCGCCGACCGGCGAGATGTCGATCAGCGCCGGGATCATGAGAAAGGGGCCGTGACCGCGATTGCCGAGCGTCTGGACGACCCGGCCGATCGACACGTCGTTGCCGTCCTTGGCGAGTTCCTCGAGGCGATCGAGAATGTCGCCGACGCTCTTCGGATCCTCCGCCATGAGCCTCTGAACAGGAAACACCGGAGGCGGGTTCCGTCCGATCGTGCCGGCTCTGGCGTGCATCCTTTCGCCACGTCCCCGCAAACGGAACCTCCGCTGTCGGGAGGCTGTTCCTTCTGCTCCAGAAGAGGAGATGATCGATGCCAGCAAAGTCCGGAGCCCAGCAGAAAGCGGCCGGAGCGGCGCTCTCCGCCAAGCGCGGTGACACGCCCAAGAGCAAGCTCAAGGGTCCGTCCAAGAAGATGGCGGAATCAATGAGCGAGAAGAAGCTGGAGGAGATGGCCTCTACCAAGCGCAAGGGGAAGCCCGAGCACGCCAGCAAGAAGTAGGCTCCCGCGATTTCATCCTCATGTTGACGTAACAACGGGCGAGCAGGCCATCGAGAGGCTGCGAGAACTGGGCCAAGAATTCGATCTGCCTCGCGGACGTCGACCCGACGGAATTCGGTAACCTCGATCAGCTGAGGATCGAAAAGGCTCCGCTCATCGGAACACCGCCGAAGCCGACCGGTTTGCAGCCTTGTTCCCATTTTCGGAGGCTTGCACTCATGCCGGGCGCCACATCCGCCACGCTTCAGCTCGTTGCCAGGTTCGACCATCAGGTCACCGGCTGCGCGGTCTCGGAGACCGGACGCATCTTCGTCAACTTCCCGCGCTGGACGGAAGACAACGAAATCTCCGTCGCCGAGCTGGTCGAGGGAACGCTTCATTCCTACCCGGATCAGGAATGGAATCGCTGGCGCAATGCGAAGAAGAACGAGATCTCGCCGGAAGATCATTTCGTTTGCGTTCAGTCAGTGGTGTGCGACGGACGCGGTTCCCTCTGGGTGCTTGACCCGGCGGCGCCGGCGACCTCGCATCTTGTGAAAGACGGTCCGAAGCTCGTTCGCGTCGACCTCGCATCCGATAAGGTCGCGCAGATCATACCCTTCGGCACCGACATCGCGCCGGAGGGGAGCTACCTCAACGACATCCGCTTCCATCCCGAGGGGCGGTGGGCCTACCTCACAGACTCAGGCGCAACCGGAGCGCTGATCGTGCTCGATCTTCAAGCCGCGAAAGCGCGGCGGGTGCTCGATGGCCATCCGAGTACCCAACCGGAGAAGGACGTCGTGGTGAAGCATCGCGGCCGCGAGCTGCGCCGGTCGGACGGACGAGGGGCAGAGTTCGCCGCTGACGGGATCGAGATTTCGCCCGATGGAGCCTTTGTTTATTGGCAGGCGCTCACCGGGCACACGATTTACCGTATCGCAACCGCCGCCCTCAACGACGAGAGCCTCTCCGACGATGCGCTCGGCCGCCAAGTCGAGCGGGTCGGCAAGGTCGGCGTCTCCGACGGCTACTGGATGGACGGCGAGGGCCGGCTCTACCTCAGCGCCGCTGAAGAGGATGCCGTGAAGCGTCGGCTGCGGGACGGGACGATCGAGACGGTGGTGCAGGACGAGCGGCTGCGATGGCCCGACAGCTTCGCGCAAGGGCCGGACGGCACGCTCTACGTGACCTCCTCCCACATCATGGACAATAAGTGGTTCAACCCTGAAGCCGGGCCCATCACCCCGACCGAGCTGTGGCGGATCGAGCCGCGCTGATCCCCGGAGCGAGAAAGGAAACGAGCATGAAGGCAGTGGTTTTTCGCGGCATCGGTGACATCCGAGTGGAGGATGTTCCCGATCCGACGATCCAGGAGCCAACCGACGCGATCGTGCGCCTGACCGCTTCAGCAATCTGCGGCACCGATCTCCATTTCGTGCGCGGTACCTTCTCCGGTGTGAAGCCTGGCACTGTGCTTGGCCACGAAGGGGTGGGCGTCGTCGAAAAGCTGGGGCCGATGGTCCGCAATCTTGAAATTGGCGATCGGGTCGTCATTCCCTCAACCATTGCCTGCGGCACCTGTTCTTATTGCCGCGCCGGCTATTACGCGCAGTGCGACAACGCCAATCCAGGGGGCAATCGTGCCGGGACCGCCTTCTTCGGAGGCCCGGAAGCGGCCGGCGGCTTCAACGGCCTGCAGGCCGAGAAGGCGCGCATCCCCTTCGCCCATATCGGGCTCGTGAAGCTGCCGGACGAGGTCTCGGACGAGCAGGCGATCATGATCTCCGACATCTTTCCCACCGGCTGGTTCGGCGCCGATATCGCCGACATTCACGAGGGCCACACGGTGGCGGTATTCGGCTGCGGCCCTGTCGGCCAGTTCGCGATCGCCAGCGCCAAGCTGCTCGGCGCCGGCCGCGTGATTGCCGTCGATGCCAATGAGGACAGGCTCGCCATCGCTCGGCGGCAGGGCGCGGAGGTTGTGAACTTCGACAAGGAAGATCCGGTCGAGACGATCGTGGAGCTGACCGGGGGCATCGGTGTCGACCGCGCGATCGACGCCGTCGGTGTCGACGCGGTGCGCGCCCATTCCGGCCCGGCTGCCGATCCCGAAAAGGCCAAGGAATTCGATCAGCAGCAGCAGGAGATCGCGCCCAGCGGCCCGAAATCGGCGCCATTCGTTCCCGGCGATGCGCCGAGCCAGGCGCTGCAATGGGGCGTGCAGGCGCTCGCCAAGGCGGGCACCTTGTCCATCATCGGCGTCTAT
>SXGU01486973.1_pt1 | contig 20623 bp, 24 predicted proteins | sample 3174531 | NCBI WGS metagenome assembly SXGU01 (sample SAMN11356863, study PRJNA531348) | freshwater metagenome | isolation source: freshwater sample F1-140 | place: China: Fuxian Lake, Yuxi | collected 2017-12-25 | reverse complement strand
GAAGTACGAACGGGTGTACCTGAAGGCCTACGACAGCGTGAGCGCGGCGAGAGCCGACATCGCCGACTACCTGGGCTGGTACAACGAGCATCGCAGTCATTCCAGTCTCGAGCGGCTCACGCCGAACGAGAAGTACCTCGCGGCGCTGCCACCGATGGCGCTGGCCGCGTAAGATGAAGTCCTTGGTGCGCCCCGAGTTGCCCACCGCGTCGCACGCTCGTGTGCGTGGCATGCGCCACGCGCGCGCCGCCGTGGACAACTCTGCACCGTTTGCGACCCACCCGGAATCCACTTATAAATCGGGGAAAACTGTTCAAACAAACGGAGCCACTTCTGTATGGACTTCGCCGCGTCCGGTTCGGCCCTTTGTGTTTGCGATGAACTTGTCCAGAACCGAAATGGCATCCGCCGGTTCATCGCTGGCTGCTAGGTCTCTTATTCGTTCAGATTGTTTAGGTAACCACGCGTGGAATTCTGGTGTCGCCACTATGCGTTTCCATCCTGGATGCGCTTTCTCTACCTTTGCATGAGCGGCTTCCCGTCGCAGGTAGTCGTCAATTGCGCTCGGTCGTTCAGAAGACGGCGATTCGGATTGCTTCGGCTCAAAGGGAATGAATCCACCACCAGTGGATGCAGGCGGAGAAGGAGTCGCAATGGCATTTTGTGAGGGCTGATTGGCTATTTTTCTTACCATATCCGGCAAAAACCATTGCCCAAATAGAAGTAGCGCAGCCAACGTCCAAGCAGAAATAACAAACGCGCGCAAAACTTTGCCTCTAAACCACGATGTGAAGAAGAGGTAGCCAAAGCCGGAGATGATTCCTGCACCAGCGAAGGCGATTACTATGGATCCGAGCCAACGCCCGAGAAAGTGTGGCACGTTTTCAGCGCCGTGTTGCAAGAGCAGCAGCAATACGATACCGACAATGTGCCGCCAAAACACTATTGACTTAGCAGATATCGGCGCGTGCGGATTTGGGGTGAGGTCAGGCATATGCCTTATTTCGAGGTCACGCGATGCCCTTTCTAGTGCGGCCCAACAAAAAGTCGAACCGCTACGCGGAGCGGTCGCAAGACCCCGGGGCCGGGGTCTAGTCCGCGCAGAGTACGCCCAAGCCGTTGAAATCACAACCGGGTCAACCGGCATGCAAACCTGTACGTTCATACAGTATAGGCACCTGCCACCGGGAGGACGTCATGCCCAAGCTGCTCGACCAGGTCCGCGACCGGCTGAGACTGAAGCACTACAGCCTGCGCACCGAAGAGGCGTACCTGCAATGGATGCGCCGGTTCGTCCTGTTTCACGACAAACGCCATCCCGGCGAAATGGGCGGGGCGTAGGTCGAGGCGTACCTCTCGCACCTCGCCACAGACCGGCGGATGGCGGCATCGACGCAGAACCAGGCGCTCTCAGCGCTCGCGTTCCTCTATCGAGAGGTGCTCGCGATGCAACTGCCGTGGATGGATGGCATGGTCCGCGCCAAACGCCCGGCGCGTGTCCCGGTGGTGCTGTCGGAAGCGGCGGTGCGCGACGGCAACGGCAGCCGCGACCGGTGCCCAACGGCCAGACATGGGTTTCCCTCTTTATGCCCTGCTCTTGCGCACGAAATCGACGAAGCGCCGCGGCCAGTCGCAGGCGCCCGCGGCGCGCAGGTGGGTATAGGACGCGAGCACGTTGCCGACGACGATGCCGTCGCGCTCGCCGTCGATGCCGTGGCCGCGCTGCACGCGGTACGCGTAGCGCGTGCCCGCATCGAGCCCTTCGAGGCTGGAGTAGTGGAACTCGTGCGCGCGGATCGCCGTGCCCGCCTCCAGCCCCCAAGGGTGCCCCGCGTTCGCCTCCATGCGCACGTAGCCGCGACCGGTGGGCCGCTCGCGCATCACCACGTCGGCGGCGATCGCGCCCACCATCTCGTGCCGCTCGCCCTTCCACGTGATCGAGCGGGCGAGGTACATGAGCCCGCCGCACTCCGCGTACATCGGCATGCCGGCGGCAGCGCGCCGCCGGATTTCGGCGCGCAGCGAGGCGTTCGCCTGCAGCGCGCCGGCGAAGCACTCGGGGAAGCCGCCACCGATGAACAGCGCATCCACCTCCGGCAGCCGGGCGTCGTGCAGCGTGTCGAACGCGACGAGCGCCGCGCCCGCGGCCTCCAGCGCTTCGAGGTCGCCCGCATAGTAGAAGCCGAACGCGCGGTCGCGCGCGACGCCGATGCGGATGTCGGGCGACGCGCGCGTGGCCTTCGGCTGGGCCGCCGGTAAGGGCGGCGCTGCCGCTTTCGTCCTCTCCAGCAGGCGGACGATGTCGACCTGCCGGTCGATCGCCGTGCCGATGGCCTCGATGCTGGCGGTCGCGGTTTCGGCCTCGTTCGCCGGCACCAGCCCGAGGTGCCGCTCGAAGATGCCGAGCGCGGGATCGTCGTGCACCGCGCCAAGCACGGCGACGCCGGTGTAGTGCTCGATCACGGCGCGCAGCTTCGCTTCGTGGCGGGAGCCGCCGAGCCGGTTGAGGATCACGCCGGCGAAGCGCACCTGCGGATCGAACGCCTGGTAGCCGAGGATCAGCGGCGCGATGCCGCGCGTCATGCCGCGGGCGTCGATCACCAGCACCACCGGCAGCTCGAGGAACTTCGCCAGCGCCGCGTTCGAACTCGACCCGTCGAGGTCGAGCCCGTCGTAGAGCCCCTTGTTGCCCTCGACCAGGCAGACGTCCGCCGCCGCGCCGTGCCGCGCGTACGCCACGGCGATCTCCTCGCGCGAGGAGACGTAGAAATCGAGATTGCGGCAGGGCCGCGCGCTCGCCAGCGCGAGCCACAGCGGGTCGATGTAATCCGGCCCCTTCTTGAACGTCTGCAGCGCGAGGCCGCGTCGCCGCAGCGCCGCCGCCAGGCCGACGCTCAGCGTGGTCTTGCCGGAGGACTTGTTGGCGGCGGAGACGAGGAATCGGTGCATGGGTCGGGGAGGAAGCGCAGCACCTTCAGGACCACCGCGATGATCGCCGCCGCCAGCGCCACGCCGCCGAGGCCGAGTGCGAATTCGGCAGCGCCGGGCGCGTAGGCGTGGATCTGGCCATCGGAGAAGGTGCTCGATTCCTGCCAGCCGGGGAAGATCGGCTGCGGCCAGGCCTGCGCGCCGACGATGGTGACGAACATCTGCGCCAGGCCGCCGAGCGCCACCAGCGCCGCCGCGCCGATCACGCCGCCGCGCGTGGCCGCCGAGCGCGGCGAATACAGCAGCGCGAGCGGAAGCGCGCCGCCGATCGCCACCTGCCCGAGCCAGAACACCAGCGGGTAGACCCCGCCCTCGGCCAGCAGGAACGCCTCGACGCCGTGGTAGCGCGTCATGTACAGCTTGGTGAGGTGGAATGCCGCCGTCATGTAGAGCGAAGCGGCGGTGAATACCGCCAACAGGCGCCCCAGGCGCGCAAGCGTTTCGACGTCCGCCGCGCGGCCGTCCCAGCGCCAGGCAAGGTCCAGCACGACGAGGAACATCGCCGTGCCGTAGGCGAGCGAATACACCACGAACGCCGGGCCGAGGAGAGCCGAGTCGAAGGCCTCGCGCGCGACGAGGAAGCCGAAGATCGAGCCCGTTCCGGTGGTGAGGACGATGCGCCAGACGAATGCCGCGAGTCCGGCCGCGCCGCTGAAACGGTTCATGCGCCCTTCCATCATGAACCACAGGTACGCCCCGACAATGGCGAAGAACCCGTTGTAGAGGATCATGTTGAGCGCGAAGATCGACTTGAAGTTGTAGTGGGTCATGGCGACCACCAGCCGGTCCGGGCGGCCGAGGTCGGCGACCAGCACGACCAGGCCGCCCGCCAGCAGCGCCATGGCGACCAGCGCCGAGAGCGGTGCGAGCGGCTTGTAGGCGACGCGCCCGAATACCGAGGCGACCGAAGCGACGTTGAGCGCCCCCGAGGCGGCGACGATGAGGAACACCGCAAAGACGTGCGGCAGGCCCCACACCACCTGGTTGTCCATGCCGGTGACGACGTGGCCGTTGGTCTCCATGTGGATGAAGGCGAGGAAACCCGCGCCGATGACGGCGCCGAGCGCGAGGAGCGGAACCCAGAACCTCGTCCCGCCTGCCGACAGCTCCCGGTGGATGGTGGCGGCCATGTCAGACCCCCGCATACCTGACGCCGGTGTTCAGCCGCAGATCGCCGCGCAGCGCCCGGCTGGGCAGTTCGCGCAGGCGCCTGGACACCGCGCTCTGCGGGTCGTTGAGGTCGCCGAACACGATCGCTTCGTGGCCGGCCGCCTTGCACGCCTCGGCGCAGGCCGTGTTGCCGTCGCCGCGGTCGATCTTGTGCACGCACAGCGTGCAGCCCTCGACCGTGCCCTTGCCGCGCGGCACGCCGGGCTTCTGGTCGGTGAGGTTCTCGTGGATGAACGAGCGCGCCTTGTAGGGGCAGGCCATGACGCAGTAGCGGCAGCCGATGCAGGTGTGCTTGTCGACCAGCACGATGCCGTCCGCGCGCTTGAACGAGGCGCCGGTCGGGCAGACGTCCACGCACGGCGGCTCGGCGCAGTGCTGGCACATGACCGGCGCCGAATGCCGGCGGCCGGTCCTGGGCTCCTTGAGGTCGACCTTGCGGATCCACTGCGCGTCGGTCTTCGGCCTGCCGGTGTCCTTCAGGCCGTGCTCGCTGTTGCAGGCCTTCACGCAGTCGGTGCAGCCGGTGGCGCACTTCGCGGTATCGACCAGCATGCCCCAGCGGACCTTGCCGCTGGCGGCCTCTTCGGGCGCGCGCGCGCCGGCGAGATCGATCAGCCGGACCCCGGGCGCAACCGCGATTCCCGCGAGCGCCGCCGCGGCGGTGCCGAGGAATCCGCGACGCCCCGCGTCGCTCACGGTTTCGCCTTCGCCGCGGTGCGCTCCGGCTTCGCGGCGTGGCATTCGAAGCAGTCGAGCTTCACGCTCGAGTACGCATGGCAGGACTGGCAGAAACCCTGCTCGCCGAGCACGCTGCCGGTCTTCGCGCTGGCATGGCATTCGACGCAGCCGGTCAGGCTGTGGCGCCGGGTGCGCACGCCCTCGCGCAGGGTGCGGTCGCGCTGGTGCAGCAGGAACTTCATGTGGTCGCGCCGCATGACCTCCGTGGCTTCGACGCACCGCCCCGGTTTCTCGATCGACACCACGGGCTTCGCCACGCGATCGGCGGCGGCGGCTTGCGCCGTGCCCAGCGCCAGCAGCAGCAGCGCCAGGAGTCGCAGCACTATTCCCCCATCCCCATGACGATGTAGCCGGTGGGGCAGACGTCGGCGCAGATGTGGCAGCCGATGCACTTGTTGTAGTCCGTATCGACGTAGCGCCCCATGGTCGCCTTGTCCTTCTTCACCTTGAACACCGCCGTCTGCGGGCAGTAGACCACGCAGTTGTCGCATTCGAAGCACAGGCCGCAGCTCATGCAGCGCTTGGCCTCGGCGACCGCGCGCTTCTCGTCCAGCGCGTTGAGCCGTTCGTCGAAATTGCCCAGCGCCTGCTCGGCGGTGAGCGTGGTGATGCCGCGCATCTCGCGCGGCACGTGGGAGAAATGCCCGAGGAACAACTCGTCGTGCGCAATGACGTGGCGCGCCGAGCGATCGTCGTAATTGTGCACGGCGAACTTCGCGGAGTCGGTGCCGTGTACGTATTCGCGCGGCGCGGCTTCGACCTGCAGCCCCTTCTCCGCCAGCTTGCGCATGAGGTCGAAGGAATGCACGTCGATCTTCGGGCGCTTCTCCGCCGGCTCGCCGCGCAGGTGGCGGTCGATGCCCTCGGCGGCGATCCAGCCGTGGCCGATCGCGGTGGTGAGCAGGTGCGGCCGCAGCACGTCGCCGCCCGCCCAGACGCCGGGCTTGCCGGAGACCTGGTAGTTCTTGTCGGCCGACATCATCCCGCGGCCGTTGTCGAAGCCGTCGAGACCGGTGAAATCCACCGCCTGGCCGATCGCCGAGACGATGAGGTCGGCCGGCACGATCCGGGCGGTGGCCTCGTCGACCTTCACCTCCAGCTTCGGCCCGACGAACTTCGCCACGCACTTCGCGATCTTCAGCCCGGTGGCACGGCCGTCGGCGCCCAGCACCACCTCGACCGGCGCCCAGCCGTCGCGGATCGAGATGCCTTCGGCCAGCGCGTGGTCGATCTCGTGCCGGTTGGCCTGCATCTTGTCGACCGCGAACACCGAGGTCAGCGTCACCTCCGCGCCCTGGCGCGCGGATACCTCGGCCACGTCCTGCGCCGCCTTGCCGACGATCACCAGCTCCGGATGGTCGGTCGGATGAATGTTCTGTATGTGCCCCAGGCGGCGCGCCACGGTGGCGACGTCGATCGAGGTGTCGCCGCCGCCGACCACCACCACGCGCTTGCCCACGTGTTGCAGGCGCCCGTCGTTGAAGGCGCGCAGGAACGCGGTCGCGGTGACGCAGTTGGGCGCCTGCGCCCCCGGCACCGGCAGCGCGCGTCCGCTCTGCGCGCCCAGGCCCATGAATACCGCGTCGTAGTCCTTCTGCAGCGCCTCCATGGTGACGTCGCGGCCGACGCGCGTGCCGAGCCTCGCCTTCACGCCCAGGTCGAGGATGCGCTGGATTTCGGCGTCGAGCGTTTCGCGCGGCGTGCGAAAACCCGGGATGCCGTAACGCATCATGCCGCCGAGCTCCGCGTGCTCGTCGAACACGGTGACATCGTGGCCCTTCAGCGCGAGCTGGTAGGCGCAGGAGAGCCCCGCGGGACCGCCGCCGATCACCGCCACCTTTTTTCCGCTGGTGCCTGCCGGCTTGCGGTACTGCATCTTGTTGGCGATCGCCCAGTCGCCGAGGAAATGCTCGACCGAGTTGATGCCGACGAAATCCTCGACCTCGTTGCGGTTGCAGCCGGATTCGCAGGGCGCAGGGCAGACGCGCCCCATCACCGAAGGAAACGGGTTCGCTTCCGTGAGCCGGCGCCACGCGTATTCCTGCCAACTCACCCCGGCGGGCGGTTTCTCCGTACCGCGCACGATGGCGAGGTAGCCGCGGATGTCCTCGCCGGAAGGGCAGCTCGCCTGGCACGGCGGCGCGCTCTTCTGGTAGGTCGGGCACTTGTGGCTGTGATCGGCGTCGAAAATATAGTCCTGGGAGGTGCGGCGCTGCGGCTCGCCGTCCTTGTAGCGCCGGAACGTGAGCTTTTCGGCCACGGGCTTGCGGTCGGTCGTCGCGGACATCGTCGTTACCCCTGTTTGCTCAATCGTTGCGGCCGAGCCGGATGGCATTGCCCACCAGTTGGTGGACCCCGCCGACCGTTCCCATGTCGAATTTGTAGTACGGCAGGACCCTGGAGAACTGCGCCTTGCAGATGGCGCAGATGGTGGCCATGAAATTGACGCCGTGCTCGTCCGCCACGCGCCGCAGCGCCTCCATGCGCGGCAGCGCGCCCTTGACGCGCAGCTCGAGCAGCTCGTCGGTCAGCAGCCCGCCGCCGCCGCCGCAGCAGAAGGTGTGCTGGTGGATGGTCTCCGGCGCCATGTCGTGGAAGTGGTTGCAGGCGGCGCGGATGATGTCGCGCGGAATGCTGAACTGCCCGCCCGGAATGCCGCCCATGCCGGAGCCGCGGGCGACGTTGCAGGAATCGTGGAAGGTGACGACGTGCTGGTCGTTCTTCTCGCGGTCGAAGGCGATCGCGCCGCGCCGGATCAGGTCGTGCGTCAGCTCGCAGACGTGCTGCGGCACCGGGTAGCGCGCATCGAGGTAGTCGAACGGCCCGATGAGCGTGTTCCAGAAGCTGTAGGCGACGCGCCAGGCGTGGCCGCACTCGCCCACCACGATGCGCTTCACGCCCAGGTCGAGGGACGCCTGGCGCACGCGGCCGGCGATCGACTTCATCTGCTCCTGGCTGCCGATGAAGACGCCGAAGTTCGCCGCCTCCGAGGCGTACGACGACAGCGTCCAGCGGATGCCCGCGGCGTGGAACACCTTGGCGTAGCCCATCAGGCTGAAGACGTGCGGCTCGGCGAAGAAGTCCGCCGAGGGCGTCACCACCAGCACTTCGGCGCCCTGCTCGTCCAGCGGGAAGCGCACGTCGAGGCCGGTCTCTGCCTTCAGGTCCTCTTCCAGCGACTCGAGCGTGTCCTTCAGCGCGGCGGCCGGCAGGCCGAGGTTGTTGCCGACCTTGTGCACCTTGCCGATGATCTCGTTGGTGTACTTCTGCCCCACGCCGATCGAATCCATGACCTCCTTCGCGGCCATGGTGATCTCGGCGGTGTCGATGCCGTAGGGGCAGTACACCGAGCAGCGGCGGCACTCGGAACACTGGTTGAAGTACCTGGTCCAGTCCTCGAGCACCGACTCGGTGAGGTCCTCCGCGCCGACCAGCTTGGGCACCAGCTTGCCGGCGAGCGTGAAGTAGCGCCGGTAGACCTTGCGGAACAGGTCCTGCCGCGCCACCGGCATGTTCTTCGGGTCGCCGGTGCCGAGGAAGTAGTGGCACTTGTCGGTGCAGGCGCCGCAGTGCACGCAGGAGTCGAGGAACACCCGCAGCGCGCGGTTCTGCTCCAGCAGCTCGCCCATCTTCGCCACGGCCTTGTCCTTCCAGCCATCGACCAGCTTGCCGGGAAAGCCGAGCGCCTCGTTCATCTTCTCGCTGGCGGGATACGGCTTCGAGCCCGCCATCGCGTCGCGCGCGAGGATCGGGATGACCGGATACTGCCTGAGGGGCGGCGCCTGGACGGTGGTGGTGGCCATGGTGCCTCGTCGGCTCAGGCGGCGACGTGCCGGCGCTCGCGCGAGTCGTCGGCCTGGTTGCGCGTCGGGCTGAAGAACACGCCGGGCGCATGCAGCAGCTTGGAGACGGGAAACACGGCCATCAGCAGCGCCACCAGCCCGAGGTGCGCGAGCAGCACCGGGTCGGCAGGCAGCGGCTGCCAGTCGAACATCATCAAGCCGAGCATGAACGCCTTGACGGCGACGATGTCGGTGTGCGCCACGTATTTCATCGCCAGCCCGGTTGCGCCGATCGCCACCAGCAGCGCGAGCATCAGGTGGTCCGATACGGTCGAGATGTAGCGGATGCGCTCCACCAGCAGCCGCCGCGCCCACAGCCCCGCCAGCCCCGCCAGCATGGCGAAGCCGGCATACACGCCGAAGGGTTGGGCGATGCCAACCACGAACCACACCGGCTCGGTGAAATAGCGCAGGTGCCGCACCAGCACGACCAGCAGCGCCACGTGGAACACCCAGCCGAACAGCCAGATCCACTTGTTGGCGCCGAACAGGCTCTCGAACAGCACCACTTCCCGCGCCATGCGGCCGACGACGCCCGCTCGTGTCGCCGGTGCGGGCGTGGTGGGGATCTTCAGCGGTACCGGTGTGCGCGCGTACTCAGCGACCTTGCGCGCGAGCCCGGCCACCAGCACTGCGGTGGCGGCATAGAGCAGGCACGCGTAGAAGATCGTGAGGAAGGACACGTGACGCCGTTTGGTCTTTCGACCTAGACCTTTCTTCCGGGGAAGCACGAGCGGGCGGAGCGCCCCTCGTACCTACACGCAGCCGGTGGGCTTGGGCAGGCCGGCGATCTTGCACGCCTGCTTGGCCGGCCCGTACGGGTAGAGCTCGTAGAGGTACTTGCTGTTGCCCTTGTCGGCCCCGAGCTTCTTGCCGATCGCCTTGGTGAGCACGCGGACCGCCGGGGCGATCTGGAACTCGTTGTAGTACTCGCGCAGGAAGTTCACCACCTCCCAGTGATTCTCGGTCATGGTGACGTTCTCGGCCTTGGCGATCTCGTTCGCCACGTCCTCGGTCCAGTCGGCGAGATTGGTGAGGTAGCCCTCCTCATCCGTCTCGATGGTGTTGCCGCCCACGGTGATTGCCATAGTCTTCTCCTTCGTCTCGATTTCGATTCAGAGCCAGGACTGGCTCGTGCGGTGCTCCGCCACCAGGTCCACGAACCCGCCGTAATCCACCACCTTCACGCCCTCGATCACGTTCGCCTGCATGCCGCGCGCCTCGAGGTCCGGCCCGAGCGCGTACACCGGCACGTCCTGCAGCGCGCGCTGCAGGGCGGCCTCGGACGGGGTGCCCCTGGTCGCCCCGTACACCGCGTCCTCGATCAGGATCACGGCGCCACCCTTGAGGGCGTGCGCGAGGCAGCTTGCCAGGGAATTCTTCTCGAACGGCGACTTGTTGACGATGTGCAACATCAGAACCCGATCACCACGTCCTGTTGTTCCATGAGTTCGGCCATCTCCTGCGCGCTGACGACCTGGACCGGAACCAGCAACTGCTCCTCGCGGATGCCGCGCGCCTCCAGCGACTCGCGCTCGACGTACAGCTTCTCGATGTCGTAGCCCTCGAGGGCCCGGTAGGTGGGCGAGAAGTTCTTCACCTCCAGCCCCTTGGTCTGCTGGCCCTTCACCAGCTGGTAGACGCCGTCGTCGAGAAAGGCGAGCGACACGTCCTGGTCGAACGCGGCGCTGATCAGCACCACCTCGAGCCCCTCCAGCGCATAGATCGTGCCGTAGGGCGCCTTGCGGTTGACGAACATGAACTTCTTCACCACCGGCTGGACATCCGCCTCGCTCTCCACTTCAGCCGCCGCCTGTGTCATCGCCCGCTCTCCTCAGTCCCCGAACACCACCAGCCGGTCCGACTCGATGCCCGCCTCGACCAACTGGCCGAGCCCCGAAATGCGGAAACCGGGCGCGAGGTTGTCCTCGACCAGTCCGCGGCGCAGGCCGGCGGCGACGCACACCACCAGGTCGGTGCCGTGCTCCTCGGCGAGCTTCGACCAGCGGTTGACGATATGACGGTCATCCTGCGGCGGCTCGGTGAGCTTGCTGGCGTTGTTCACGCCGTCGTTGTAGAAGAACACGCGCTCGACCTGGTGGCCCCGCGCGAGCGCCGCGCGCGCGAACTGGTACGCGGTATCCGCCGCCTGGTGGTTGTACGGACCCTCGTTGATCAGCAGACCGATCTTCATCGCGTCTCCACGGCGCTAGAACCGGATGTGCGTCGACGCATTCAGCGTGCGCCGCGCGCCGCGCCAGTCGTCGATGTGGTACTTGGTGAACGGCAGCCCGGTCTTCTCGAAGAAACGCGGCCAGCCGATGCGGTCGATCCAGTCGATCATGCGCTCCCAGGAGCGCGCGTCGGCCTTGTAGACCGCGAGGATCTTCTTCACCACCTCGGCCACCTCGGGCCAGCGCGGCGGGTTGTTCGGCAGTCCCGACACCACCAGCTTGTGGAAGGTCGGCTTGCCGCGCGCGTTGGAGTTCTTGCCGCCGACCCAGATGGCGATCTTCGAGTGCTCGGCGTCGTTGATCTGCATCGGCGGGCACGGCGGATAGCAGGCGCCGCAGCAGATGCACTTCTTCTCGTCGACCTCGAGCGAGGGCTTGCCGTTGACCAGCGCCGGGCGGATCGCCGCCACCGGGCAGCGCGCGACCACCGCCGGGCGCTCGCAGACATTGGCCACCAGGTCGTGGTTGATCTTCGGCGGCTTGGTGTGCTGCACGATGATGGCGATGTCGGCCTGCCCGCCGCAGTTGATCTCGCAGCACGAGGTCGACAGCTTCACGCGGTTGGGCATGTCGTGGCGGATGAACTCCTCGTGCAGATCGTCCATCAGCGCCTTCACCACGCCCGAGGCGTCGGTGCCGGGGATGTCGCAGTGCAGCCAGCCCTGGGTGTGCGCGATCATCGACACCGAGTTTGCCGTGCCGCCGACCGGGAACCCGGCCTCGCCCAGCGCCTTGAGCAGCGGCTCCACCTTCGCCTTGTCGGCCACCATGTACTCGATGTTGGAGCGCGTCGTGAAGCGCACGTGGCCGTCGGCGTAGCGGTCGGCGATGTCGCACAGGGTGCGGATGGTGTGCACGTCCATCTGCCGCTGCGTGCCGGCCTTGACGGTCCAGATTTCCTCGCCCGACTGCGAGCGGTGCATCAGCACGCCGGGCCGCGGGTGGTCGTGGTAGATCCACTTGCCGTAGTTCTTCCGCATCAGCGGATGCATCAGCGGCAGCGGGTCCGGCGCGCCGGTCTCGATCGGCGCCTTCTGCGTCTGGGTCTGGCTCATGCGGCGCCCTTCTGCTGCTGCTTGCGCTCGATCCACTTGGCCGCCTCCGCGTCCCAGTCGTCGGTGCGCACGTAGGGATTGTTGCGCGGCTCGCTGATCATGTTCGGGTCAACGTCCAGCCCGAGCGCGTCGAGGAAATTGACCAGGCCGATGCGGTCCACGGTCTCGCCCACGCGCTCGTGCTCCAGCGCGTTCTCGGCGAAGAAGTCGAGCACGTTGCGCGCCAGTTCCTTCAGCTTGTCGAAGTCCTCGTCCGTGGTCAGCGGCATGAACGGCACCACCACGGTGCCCATGGTGGCGCCGATCTTCAGCACGCCCTTGCCGCCCACCAGGATCGAGACGCCGCGCTGCTTGCCGGGCAGGAGGCCGCCGCGCACCACGTTCAGGCAGTGCGTGCAGCGCACGCAGTCCTTGTTGTCGATCACCAGCCGCATCTCGTCGTCGAGCTCGGCGACCGAATGATGCGGGCCGGCCTTCAGCTCGCCCTTCTTCATCACCTGGATCGCCTTGGTCGGGCAGCGCGTGACCACGTCGTTCACCAGGTCGGTCATGCCGTGCGCCTTGTAGTAGGCGCGCGAGTATTGGTGGTTGACCTGCATGTTGTCGCGCCAGGTGCCGATGGTGGCGAAGTCCGAGCGCTGGATGGCGTTGACGCAGTCGTTCGGGCAGCCGGAGAACTTGAACTTGAACTTGTAGGGCAGCGCCGGGCGGTGCATGTCGTCGAGGTTCGAGTTGATCACCTCGCGCAGCGCGCGCTGCTCGTCGTAGCAGGAAAGCTCGCAGCGCGCCGCGCCGACGCAGGACATCGAGGTGCGCAGCGCCGGGCCCGCGCCGCCGAGGTCGAAGCCGGCCTCGTTGAGCTCGTTGAAGGCGTCCTGCACCTTGTCGGTTTTCACGCCCTGGAACATGATGTCGCCGGACTGGCCGTGGAACGCGATCAGGCCCGAGCCGTGCTTTTCCCAGATGTCGCAGAGCTTGCGCAGCGTCGCCGTGTCGTAGTGCATGCCCGCGGGCGGCTGCACGCGCAGCGTGTGGAATTCCGCGGCATCGGGGAACTGGGGCTTGCCCTCTGCGTCCTTCAGCTCGGTGAAGCGCGGGATCACGCCGCCGCCGTAGCCGAACACGCCGACCGTGCCGCCCTTCCAGTAGCCGGTCTTGGTCCGATAGGACGCCTCGAGCTGCCCCATCAGGTCGGTCATCATGTCGTTGTCCTTCGCCAGGCGCTTGAGGCCGGTGACGAAGCTCGGCCAGGGGCCGCCCTCGAGCTGGTCCAGCATCGGGGTCTCGTGCTCGTTCTTCGTCTTGGCCATGCCTGCTCCTCCTCGGGAACCGCCAGATCTGCGCGACTGTATCCCCGGCGGCCGAAAGCCGGTAGCTCCACTGTGGGTATCCGGCATACCCCGGAAGGGTTATGCCGCCTGCGCCTTGCGGGGAATAGGCATCGCGCGGCGCCCCGGATTCAATCCGCAGACCATGGCTGCGGTCACCCCGCTGGACGCGTTCGCCGTGCCGCTCGGAGGCCAGGCCGTCGAGCTGCAGGAGATCGTCCACGCCGAGGGCGGCATGGCGCTGCTGCGCGTGCGCATCCGCGAAGGCAAGCGTTTCACCGTGTTCGACATCGACCCGCAAACTGCCCGGCGCTGGGCCGCCTCGATGGCCGCGTGGTCCGAGCGGCAGGAGAAGTGAGCCATGTCGACGTCGCTTTCGCCGTCTCCGGCGGCAGGCTCGCGCAGGACCACTCCCTCGAGCTGTGGCAGGCGCTGGCGCAGGCTGCGCCGACCCTGTTCGCCGACCAGAGCGTCGCCGTGCTGCCGGTGCGTGGTGCTTCGGCGGGCGACCAGGGACTGGTGCTGCAGCGCCGCAGCCGCCTGCTGATGCGCGTGCCGGAGGACAAGGTGGATCTTGCACTGGGCTTGTGCGGCCGGCGGCTCGATATCGCCGGCGCGGCGCTCGAGCTGGGCGAGGCGAAGACCCGGCCGCTGGCGTCGTACGCCACGCTCTACGCGCACCGCGTCGTAGCTACGACGGACGACGAGGCGGCGTTCGTCAGGCAGGTGGCGGCGGAACTGGCGCGCCTGGAAGTGAGCAGCGAGTTCATCGTCGGCAAGCGCAGCGTGACGCGCGGCCCCGGGGGCGACATCGCCGGCTTCAGCCTGATGCTCGCCGAGCTGCCGTCACGCCAGTCGCTCACCCTGCAGGTCGCCGGGCTGGGCGCGCACCGGGCGCTGGGCTTCGGCATATTCGTCGGACACAAGTGAGGAACACGGCATGGCCTACACCATAGAAGGCATCGAGCACGAGACCGACGAGGAAGGCTACCTGCTCGAGGCGGAGTACGGCGACGCGGCCCCGCCGGTGATCGCGCAGGCCGAGGGTTTGACGCTCACCGATGCGCACTGGGAGGTGATCCGCTTCCTGCGCGACAAGTACCGCGAGGATGGCCAGACGCCGAACTTCCGCAACATGCTGAAGGCGTTCGCCGAGGAAGTCCGTCCGGGCACCGACAGCAAGTACCTGTACGAGCTTTTCCCCGGCACGGGCGGCCCCGCGAAGCAGGCCGCCAAGGTCGCCGGGCTGCCCAAGCCGTTCGGCAAAGGAGGATACTGATGGGCGCCGCGCAAAAGGATCCCGCGTTGAAGACCAAACCGACCATCACGCTCGACCTGACGGGCCTTTCGTGCCCCTCGCCCCTGCTGGGGGCGAAACGCGTGCTCGACGACCTGGACAGCGGGCAGGTGCTGCTGCTGGTGTCGGACTGCCCGGGCACGTTCGACGACATCACGGCGTGGGTCAACCACACCAACCACGAGCTGCTGGAGACGGAAAAGGGCGAGGGACGGCGCACCAGCTACTACCTGCGCAAGGGCCAGGGCGAGAAGATTCGCGCGAATGCGGTGCTCGACATCCGCGGCGTGTCCTGCCCGGGCCCCATCGTCGAGGCGAAAAAGCTGCTCGACGCCATGCAGGCGGGCGAGGTGCTGCAGCTCATCTCCAGTTGCCCCGGCTCGCCCTCGGACGTGCGCGCCTGGATCAAGACCACCGGCCTCGAGCTGGTGGCGGCGCGCGACAGCGCGCGCGACGTGCACGAGTTCTTCATCCGCAAGCGCAGCTAGCAATGCACATCACTCTTTGCGGGGGTACGGGGGCCGCGGAAGGCCCCCTGTCTTCTAGGGGCATGGCTTGGCGTTGCGCCTGAAGACGGTCTTCTTCAAGAACGCGGGCGGGCGCTCGTCGGCGGAAGTCGCTTCGGTGCTCGCCTCGACCATCTGGCGGGTGGCGGACGAGGTGGTCGCCAACCTGTCGAAGTGGAACTGCGACATCGTCACCCCCGAGCGCGGCATGAAGATCCTCGGCGAGATGGCGGCGTTCCTGCTGCACATGAGCGACCGCATGGCCTACGGGCGCATGGAAGAGGCCGAGCGCGCGCGCTTCATCCAGGCCGCCGGCCGGCGCCTGGGCGAGATCGCGCAGGACAACGTACGCGCCATGGTCGGCGACGACGGCTTCGACTACCGGGGCAACTTCATCGACCTCTTGAACCGGCGCGCGGCGGACTACGCGAGCTTCGAATGCGCGCCTGACAAGCCGAGCTACCCGCTGCTGCGCTTTCTCGGCCTGTCGGTGCGCGAGCACATGCTCGAGTCCGACCGGCACTGGGTGGCCGACCAGATCATGGACATCCAGGCGCCCGAAGCGCTGGGCATGCTGAAGAAGACGGTGGACGGCCTGCTCGCACCACCGACGGAGCGCCCGCAACGCCGCATCACCGCCGGCGATTGAACAGCATCAGCGGCAATCCGTTCCGGCTGGAGAACGCGGACGCCTTCCGCGCCTGGCGCGAGGCCAAGCTGGCGGGCTACCCGCGGCGGGCCGGCGACCTGCTGGTCGAAGTCGCGGACCCGCGCGATCCGAGTGCCGCGGAACGCGCGGCCATCGCCGACCGGCTGCGCCGCGCCAACATGGCAGTGTACGCGAGCGCCTGCACCGGCGAGGACAAGGAGATCCCGCGCCTGCTCGCGGCCCGGTTCGGCCTGACGCGTCTCGATCCCAACTGGCTCGCTGACGACGACGGCATTTCCAGCATCGCGGTGCGCGAAGGCGGCACGCGCGGCGAATTCATCCCCTACACCAACCGCGCCATCCGCTGGCACACCGACGGCTACTACAACCCGCCGGAGCACAACGTCCGCGCCTTCGTCCTGCACTGCGTGCGCGGGGCGGCCGAAGGCGGAGAAAACCTGCTGCTCGACCACGAAATGGCGTATCTCATGCTGCGCGACGAGAACCCGGAATGGATTCGCGCGCTGATGCAGCCGGGCGCCATGACCATCCCGGAACGCAGCGAAGGCGGCGAAATCGCCCGCCCCGCGCAGACCGCCGCCGTGTTCTCGATCGACGCCGCGGACGGTGCGCTGCACATGCGCTACACCGCGCGCACCGTGAGCATCGGCTGGGCGACCGATGCCGCCACCGCCGGGGCGGTGGATCGCCTCGCGCAATGGTTCACCGACGAAACGCCATACGCCCTGCGGCTGCGGCTCGAGGCGGGCATGGGAGTGATCTGCAACAACGTGCTGCACGCGCGCACTGCGTTCAACGACGCGCCTGACCGCCCGCGGCTGTTGTATCGCGCCCGATACCATGATCGGGCGTCCTACCAGTAGGCCTGAAGCCTTCCGTCCTCGATGCGCGCCTCGAAGCGCTTGAGCGGCCGGGACCCCTTCTCGATGCACTTGCCGGAGGCGACGTCGAACTTCCAGCCGTGCTTCGGGCAGGTGAGCCGCATGCCGTCGAGCGCGACCAGCGGGATGTTGGTGACCTGGTGCGGGCAGCGGCTGTCGTACACGCGGTGCTCGCCCTCCGGGCGGCAGACGAAGAGTTCACGCCCGTCGCAGGCGACGCGCTTCACCTCGCCCGCAGCGACCGCGTCCGCCGCGCCGAGGTCGTGCCACCGCGGCTTGGCGCCCAGCAGCTCCGGCCGGAATTCCGGGATGTCCATCGCCAGGATCACGTCCACCGCCCAGACGATCTTTCCCATGCCGAGCGCGGGGAACGCCATCAGCAGCGCGTCCAGCACCTCGGCGGGCGTCACGCCCTCGGACAGCGCGCGCACCAGGTACTGGCGCAGGCCGCGCTCGGTCTGCGAATGCACCTTGGTGATGACCGAGATCAGCGCGCGCGTCTTCGGGTCGAGCGAGGCGCCGGCCTGCTTGAGGAACTTGAAGTAGTGGCCGACCGCTTCCGGCCGCGCCTTGAGGAGATAGTCGAGGGCGTCGCTCATGGAGCGATTCTAATAGTAAGCTTCCCGCCACAAGCCACCCGATGATCAAGCCGCTACCGCCCGCCCTCACCGTTCTCCTCGCCGTCCTGCTCGGCGCGGCCGCCGCGCCCGCGCTGGCGCAGCACGCGATGCACTTCCACTGGGGGGCGGGCCGGCTGCTGGAGGCCGAAAAGGCCGTCGAGGAGCGGCTGAAGAGCGAGCCGCGCCACACCCGCCTCCTCGCGCCCGCGTGCTCCATCTACTACAAGCTGCGGCGCTACGGCAAGCTCGCCGACTGCATCCCGCAGCTCGAGCAGCGCATTGCCACCGGCGACAGGACACACAGCGACTTCCTGGTGTTCGGCACCGACGTCACGCCGCTGCCCGCCGCGCTGAAGGCCGGCATGGCGCTCGAGCTCGGCCAGCCGGCCACGGCGCTGGTCGAGGGCGAACGCGCGCTCGCCCTGATCAAGCCGGACGCGAAGCAGGGCCTGTTCAGCGCCGGCGGCATCTATTCCGACATGCAGTTCCGGGTCGAGGTGCTGCCGATCCTGGGCATCGCTGCCGGAGTGCTGGGCGATCGCGCAGGGGTGGAAAAGTACCTGAAGCTGATCGAGGATCTGGACATCCCCTACATGGGCGGCCTGCAGCGCCGCAACCTGCGCGAGGTGGCCATGGCGCAGCTCAAGCTCAGTCTCGGGCGCCACGAGGAGGCGCTTGCGCATCTGGGCGACGAGCACCTCGCGTTCGCGCGCGGCCTCGGCGACGCGCTGTTTGGCGGCGGCGACAGTTTCGGCCTGGTCTACGAGCTGCCCAAGGCGCTGATGGCCGCGCGTTGCCACTTCGAGCTCGGCCGCATGGACAAGGCGCGCGAGGCGCTGGACGCGCTGCTCGCGCACAAGCGCGCGCCGGAGCAGGCCGACATCTACTGGATCGCCCTCTACGAGCGCGGCCGCGTGGCCGAGCGCGAAGGCAAGCCGGCCGAGGCGATCGATTTCTACCGCCGCGCCATCGAAATCATCGAGCAGCAGCGCGCCAGCCTGACCACCGAAGCCACCAAGATCGGCTTCGTCGGCAACAAGCAGCAGGTGTACGCGCGCGCCGTGGCGCTGCTCGCGGGTTCCGGACGCGCCGCCGAGGCCTTCGACTACGTCGAGCGCTCCAAGTCGCGCGCGCTGGTGGACATGCTCGCGCAGAAGACCGACTTTTCGCTGCGCGGAGAAGGCGCGACGCGCGCCCGGCAGTCGCTCGGCGAGCTCGCCGGCGCGCAGGTGGACGCGCAGGCGCTGGCGGCGCCCGCAGGCGGCGGCGACGGCCGACGCAGCCTGCGCGTGGTGCAGGACGAGATCCGCAGTGCGGACCCCAACCTCGCGTCGCTGGTTTCAGTGACTTCCGTCCCGGCCGCCGAGATCGGCGCGCTGCTCGAGCCCGACGAAACGCTCGTCGAGTACTACTACGACGACAGCGCGCTCTACGCCTTCCTCGTCACCGCCGCGGGCGTGCAGGTCGCGACACTGGATCGCGCCGGACTGCCCGAGGCCGTGTCGGAGCTGCGCCGCGCCATCGAGCTGCCGCCGGGCGAGGGCTATCGCGCGCCGGCGCAGAAGCTCTATGCGCGGCTGGTGGCGCCCATCGAGCAGCGCCTGAAGGGGCCGAAACTCTCGATCGTCGCGCACGGCGTGCTGCACTACCTGCCCTTCGCCGCCCTGGTCGGCGCCGATGGCCGCTTCCTCATCGACCGCTGGGCGCTGCGCGCCGCGCCCAGCGCGAGCGTGCTCAAGTTCCTGCGGCCCGGAAAGGCCGCCGGCAACCGCGTGCTCGCTTTCGGCAACCCGGACCTCGGCGACCCCAAGCTCGACCTTGCCTTCGCCGAAACCGAAGCGCGCATGGTGGCGGGCCTGTACCCGGACTCGCGCCTTTTGGTGCGCCGCGAGGCCTCGGAAACGGCGTTCCGCGCCGACGCGCGCAACTACTCGCGCATCCACTTCGCCACGCACGGCAAGTTCCGCGCCGATTCGCCGCTCGATTCGGGCCTCTTCCTGGCAAAGGATGCCGCCAACGACGGCGTGCTGCGCGTCGCCGAGCTCTACGCCATGGACATGGATGCCGACCTGGTCACCCTGTCGGCCTGCGAAACCGCGCTCGGCAGCATCGGCAGCGGCGACGACGTGGTCGGCCTGACGCGCGGCTTCCTCTACGCCGGCGCCCGCTCCATCGTTTCCACCCTGTGGAGCGTGGACGACAGGGCCACGGCCGAGCTGATGCGCGCCTTCTACGGCAACCTGCCCACCACCGGCAAGCGCGATGCGCTGCGCCAGGCGCAACTGAAGGCGCGCGAAACCTTTGCGCACCCGTTTTTCTGGGCCGCCTTCCAGCTCGTCGGCCGGCCCGACTGAACCAGGGAGACCCCGCAATGAAGAGAACCGTACTGCTCTGCCTCGCCGCGCTGTTCGCAACTGCGGCGCAGGCGCAAAGCTACCCCGCCAAGCCGCTGCGCATGCTGCTCGCCTTCCCGCCCGGCGGGCCGACCGACATCAACGCGCGCGTCTTCGCGCAGAAGATGGGCGAGTCGATGAACGTGCAGGTGGTGGTGGACAACAAGCCCGGCGCCGGCGGCATCATCGCCGCGGCGGAAGCTGCACGCGCGCCGGCCGACGGCTACACCATCTTCTACAACACCTCGGCGATCACCATCGCGCCGGCGTTGTATTCGAATGTCGCCTACGACACGCTGAAGGACTTCGCGCCCGTGGCGCTTGCCGCCACCGTGCCGCTGGTGCTGGCGGTGCATCCCGGCGTGCCGGCGAAGAACGTGCAGGAACTGATCGCGCACGTGAAGGCCAGCCCCGGCAAGCTCAACTACGCTTCCTCCGGCGCGGGCACCATCACGCACCTGGCATCGGCGCTGTTTGCCGCGCAGGCCGGGCTGCAACTGCAGCACATTCCCTACAAGGGCAGCGCGCCCGCGCTCGCCGACGTGGCCGGCGGACAGACGCAGATGATGATCGACACCATCAACACCGTCCTCCCGTACGCCAGGGACGGACGCCTGCGCGCGCTCGCCATCGCCATGCCGCGGCGCTCGCCCGCGCTGCCCGAAGTGCCGACGCTGGAGGAGGCCGCGGGCATGCCGGGATTCGAGATGAGCGCCTGGCAGGGCGTGGTGGTGCCCGCCGGCACGCCGAAGGACGTGATCGCTAGAGCACTTTTGATTTATTCGTTTACGTATCCTGCGCAAGCGAAGTAGTTTCTGCATTCGTCGGGCGAGAAGGTGTCGAGCAGTTTTCCGATCTGAGCCCACAGTGCGTCGACGGTGCGCTCGCCGGCTTTGCGCAG